>MDSW01147896.1_pt1 | contig 12811 bp, 12 predicted proteins | sample 811171 | NCBI WGS metagenome assembly MDSW01 (sample SAMN05326641, study PRJNA326480) | marine metagenome | isolation source: seawater | place: Atlantic Ocean: North West | collected 2012 | reverse complement strand
CCAATAAATTTTGAAAAACAAATAATTTTAAAAAATGTAACATTTCTATACCCCAAAACTGAAAAAGAAATATTTAAAAACTTTTCATGTCAAATTGAGAAAAATAAATTTAACCTTGTTCGTGGTAAAAGCGGCTCCGGGAAATCAACTTTGATAGATTTAATAATGGGAATTAATAAACCTACTCAAGGGTCAGTATTATCAGATAATCAGAATATACACACATCAATAAGATCATGGCAAAAGAAAATAAGCTACCTAAGTCAGTCAGTTTTTTTATTAGATGATACTATTAAAAATAATATAATTTTTGAAAATGAAAATTACAAAGACAATAAATTGCTATCAGAAGTTATAAAACTAGCGTCTTTAGATAATTTTATTTCCAGCCTGGATAAAGGATTGGAAACAATTGTTGGAGAAGAGGGTACAAGAGTATCCGGCGGTCAAATGCAAAGAATAGGTATTGCTAGAGAACTTTTTAGACAAAGTGAAATATTAATATTTGACGAGTCGACTAGCGCTTTAGATATAAAAAATGAAAATGAAATAATTAGGTGTCTTAAAAACTTAAGTTTAACTAAAACTATTATTTTTATTAGCCACAAAAAAGAAATGATAGATCATGCAGATAATTTAATAGATTTAGATAAAAATGTTTAAGAACAATTATTTTTTTCAACTTCTTAAAACAAGATGGGTCTTTAATAAGCCAAAGATAAAAAAATTTTTAATTTACGATGGTGAAACCAGCGATATAGTTGAAAGCTATTTTCCAAAAAAAGATACAGGCATTTTTTATATTAGAAAAGAAGAGATTAATCTTTATGTTTTATTTAAAGTCCTTTTAAAAACAGGTTTTAAAAATTTTTTTAGCAATTATCAAAAAGTCTACTTTGAATATTCAAAACCCAAATTTGTAATTAATTTATTAGATATAAATGTTAATTTTTATAAACTTAAAAAAAATTTTCCTCAAATAATATTCATTGGAATTCAAAAATTACCGAGACTCGCTGAACGTGAATTAACAGGCTTTGTGGATCAAAAAGATTTAAAATGTGATTACTTTTTCACTATTTCCAAATTCCATGCCAAGGCCTATGAAAGTTATGTTGATATCAAAGAAATTATTCAAATTGGCTCTTTTGTGAATAATCATTTTCCATTTAAAGAAAAAAAAAGTAAAAAAATTTTATTTATACCTGGGTGTTCATCAGCGCACGTGTATGAAACTGATTTAATAACTTTTAATCTTTTAGCTGATTATGCAAAATTAAAAAAAATAAATTCTATTGATGTCTTACTTAAGCCAGGAATGTTACAAAATGATAAAAATCTTGTAGCGATGAAATTTTTAGAAAAAAAACTTGGAAAAAAAATCAACTTCTTTAAATTTTTAGGAGGAGGATCTAGAGAAAAAAATTACTTCATAGCCTCACAATATAAAAATATAATTTTTAACAGAAGTACTATGGGTTATGAGTGTTTAGCAAAAAATTCAAGAGTTATAGCTCTATCTTTATTTTCAAAACCTCCTAAGCATGACTGGTGTCATTTAAGGAATGAGCATTTTAATGAAGCATTTTACCCCTTAGCTAATAGTGATAATTTTCCAAAAGAGGGTTTTTGTTGGAGCGAAGACTCTAGACCAGAAAAATTCTTTGCTTTAATCAATAGTGTTCTTGAAATGAGCGATTCTGAGTGGGATAACAAAGTTAATCAAACATTCGGAAACTCAATTATGTACGATCCAGGTAACAAAATATTCTCAGAATTTATCAATAAAATAGACAAATAAAGCAAAAATAGTCTTTACTGTTCAAAAAATGAACCTTATAGTGTTCAACTTATGAACAAAAAAATCCGCTCTGAGGATCACTTTAGTGTGCTAAGAAAAATTAAAAACAAACCTCATTCTTCACAAAGAGAAATGGCAAAAGAACTTGGCTTTAGTCTTGGCAAACTAAATTATTGTTTAAAAGCTCTTCAGGAAAAAGGTTTTGTAAAAATAAGAAATTTCCAAAAACAAAAAAATAAAGCAGCATATATTCAATATGTTTTAACACCCCAGGGTATTACAGAGAGAACCAAATTAACAATAAATTTTATGAAAAGAAAAATGAATGAATATGAAGAACTTAAAAGTGAATTAAAAAAAGAAGAATAAAATGTGGACAATTTTAAAATACGACAAAAAAAGAATTAATTGTTTAAAAGAAGATTTAACAAAAAAATTTGGAAATGATTTTAAAATTTACAATCCTAAAATTTACATAGAAAAACGTTCTAATAAAAAAGTTTTAAGAAAAGAATTTAGCATTTTAGGCGACTATCTGTTCTGCTTTCATAACGACTTTAAAGACTCAAACACTTTAAAAAGCTTGAGTAATCTGAGAGGTTTAAAATATTTTTTAGCAGGATTTAAAGAGACACAAAATGATATAAATTCTTTTATTTTAAAGTGCAAGGAGTCTGAAAACGAAAAAGGATATTTATCTTCAGACTTTTACGATTTAAAAACAAACTCAATATATAAATTAGTTTCAGGACCCTTTGCAAACAGTATATTTAAATTAGTTAAATTACAAAAAAATAAAATTGATATTTTAATGGGCAACATAAAAACTACTATAAAGAAAAAAGATTTTTTATTTCAGCCTGTTTAAAAAATAATGACAAAAGATAATAAACTTGTAAAAGATATTCTTTACAAAGTGCGGAGCTATGGTTAGTAGATTAAACGGTAAAAAATTATTTCTCTTTGATTTTGACGGAGTACTTATAGACTCTCGTAAGAATATGATGATTTCTTGGAATTCATGTAGAAAAAAATTTAAACTTAAGCCAAATTTTAATGATTACTTTTCACAAATAGGAAAACCTTTTAAAGTTATCTTAGACGATTTGGGCATAGATGTCAGAATGCACAGAAAGATAGCAAAAGAATTTAATAACGTATCTATAAAAAATTTCAAAAAAATAAAATTGTACCCAAACTCTAAAAAAGTTCTAAAAAAATTAAAAAATAAAGGTTACATATTAGGATTGATCACATCAAAAGACAGAAAAAGAGTATCAAGTTTAGTTTCAAAATTTGGACTTAACTTTCATATTATTTTATGTCCTGTCAATAGACGTTATTCCAAACCACACCCTTACCAAGTCAATTCAACAATTAAAAAATTTAAGTTGAAGAAGGAACAAGCAGTTTTCGTTGGTGATATGGCAGCAGATAAATTGACCGCTAAAAATGCTCTAATTGATTTTGTGTATTCAAAATACGGTTATGGTAAGTTAGGTAAACAAAAATATTCAATAAGAAGTATTAACGAAATTTTAAAAGTAAATTTTAATTAAATGAGAAAAAAAATTAATTATTTTGATAAAAATATCCACAGAAAATCTGAGATAATCTCTAATAGTTTGCAGTTTTTTCCAGGTACTAAAATTCCAATGCCATCGTTAGTAGAAGTAAGCGATTCAGGTACCTGTAATAGAAAATGCAGTTTTTGTCCAAGAAGTGATCCAGATTATAAAGATATAAAGAACTTTATAACGAAAGAATTACATACAAAGCTTTGTGAGGAACTATCAGAAGTAAATTATAAAGGAATTTTAATGTATTCTGGTTTTAACGAACCTCTTTTAAACAAAAAGATTAGTGAAAATATATTTCAGGCAAGAACCCTATTGCCAGAGGCAAAGATAGAATTAATAACCAATGGAGATGTTTTAAACAAAAGTAGATTGAAGAAACTTTTCGAGTCAGGTTTGTCAACAATTTTAATTAGTGTTTACGATGGACCAGAAGATGTTAAAAAGTTTCAGAAACTATGTGAAGATGTTGGTTTGGAAAAGCATAGATTTGTTATAAGGCACAGATATCTCCCTCCTGATAAAGATTTTGGAATTACAATAAGCAATAGGGGCGGTTTGATGGAAAAAGCTGAACACCAAATAAAAAAACTTCGAGAACCTTCAAAAGAAAAATGTTTTTACCCAAGCTATACTTTTTTCTTAGATTATAATGGCGATGTTCTTATGTGTTCCCATGATTGGGGAAAAAAGAATATTTTGGGTGACTTCAATAAACAAAGCCTAAGAGAAATCTGGACTTCCGAAAAAAGTGAAAGTGCAAGAAAATCTTTACTCGATGCAAAAAGGAATTTTTCACCCTGCAATGTATGCGATGCCGAAGGTGACCTAATAGGTTCAAATCATGCAAAATCATGGAAGGGGTATTATGTTTAATAATAAAACAATATTAGTTACAGGTGGAACAGGGTCTTTTGGACAAAGATTCATTAAGAAGATTGCTGCACAATATAAGCCAAAAAAATTAATTATTTATTCAAGGGATGAATACAAACAATTCTTAATGCAGAAAAATTTTGAACAAAAAAAATATCCTTTTATGAGATTTTTTTTAGGAGATGTAAGAGATCTAGATAGGCTGAAAATGGCCATGAGAGACTCTGATTTTGTAGTTCATGCTGCAGCTCTTAAACATGTTCCTGGTGCAGAATATAATCCGATGGAGTTTGTAAAAACAAATATTAATGGTGCTGAAAATGTTATAAAAGCAGCAATATCACAGAAGGTCCATAAAGTTATAGCTTTATCAACCGACAAAGCAGCCAATCCTATAAATTTATATGGAGCTACGAAATTAGCATCTGATAAAATTTTTGTGGCAGCAAATAACATTGTTGGTTCACAAAAAACTCATTTTTCAATTGTTCGGTATGGTAATGTGGTTGGGTCAAGAGGATCAGTCGTTCAAGTATTTAACGATATAATTAAACAAGGAAAGAATTTCTTACCAGTCACAGATAAAAGAATGACAAGATTTTGGATTACATTAGACGATGGTGTAAATTTTGTTATAAAAACTTTTTCTAGAATGACTGGTGGAGAGATTTATGTTCCTAAAATACCTTCTATTAGAATAGTTGACCTAGCAAAAGCCATGGCACCAAATTTAAAAATAAAATTTGTTGGAATTAGAGCGGGTGAAAAAATTCATGAGATGATGTGCCCTAATGAATCTCATTATTTAACATTAGAATTTAAGGATCATTACGTAATTTTTCCTTCACCAGAATATTTTGAAAAGAAAGTAAGTTTTATTAAGAATTTAAAAGGCGAAAAAGGGAAGAAAGTCGACTCAAATTTTGAATATAGATCAAACACCAACAAAAAATTTTTATCAGTAAAAGAAATAGCCGCTTTAAATAAAAATCTAAATGATCCCATTTAGTAGACATCAATTAAACTCAGGTGATATTCGTTCTGTTGTAAAGGTATTAAGGTCTGACTTTTTAACAACTGGAAAACAAGTGCCTATTTTTGAAAAAAAATTAACCAAAATAACAAAGGCAAAATTTGCATTTGCATGCAATAGCGGTTCAAGCGCATTACATCTTGCTTGTTTAGCGTTAGGACTAAAAAAAGGTGATATCGTTTGGACGGCCCCCAATACTTATGCCGCAAGCGCAAACTGTGTATTAAATTGCGGCGCTAAAATTGATTTTGTTGATATAGACAATGAAACTTGGAATATATCTCTAGAAAAATTAAAAAAAAAATTAATTCTAGCTAAAAAAAGGAAAAAATTACCAAAAGTTATTATTCCTATTCATTTTGCAGGGCAGCCATCCAACCAAATCGAAATAAAAAAATTGTCTAGAAAATATAATTTTAAAATTATTGAAGATGCTTCTCACTCTATAGGGGCAAAACATTTTAATGAACCTGTCGGAAGTTGCAAATGGTCTGATCTGACAGTATTCAGCTTTCATCCGGTTAAAATTATAACCACTGGTGAAGGAGGGGCAGTTTTAACAAATAATGTTAGTTATGCCACAAGAATAAAAATATTTAGAGAAAATGGAATAACTAATAATAGAAAACTTTTTAGACAAAAATCATATTACCCAACCTACTATGAGCAGGTCGACACAGGATACAATTATAGAATGAGCGATATTTCGGCAGCTCTGGGCATTAGTCAATTAAAAAGTTTAAAAAAATTTATAAAGTATAGAAATAAAATAGCAAAAACTTACCAAGATCTTTTAAAGGGTTCATCTTTTTTAAAGTTCCAAAAAATTTTACCCAAAAACAGCTCTAGTTTTCATCTTTTTGTAATTCAGTTTAATCCAATTCATTTAAAAATTCCTTACGGCAAAGTTTTTAATTATTTTAAAAAGAAAGGTTATTTTGTAAATCTACATTATAAAGCTTTACATTTGAATCCATTCTATAAAAATTTAGGTTTTAAGAAAGGTCAATTCCCAGTTTCAGAAAAATATAGCGAAAGATCCTTGAGCCTTCCAATTTTCGTAGGATTAAAAAACAAAGAAGTAATTAAAATAGTTAAAATTTTAAAAGGCTTAGTTGATTTCAAGAAATAAATTAATTTTTGGAACCGCCCAATTTTCTGGAAAGTATGGTTTGCTGGGTAAAGAAAATCATATCTCAAATTCGGAGATAAAACGTATTCTACAATATTTAAAGAGAAAAAAATTTTTTAAAATAGATACTTCAACTGAATATAAGTATGCAGAAAAAAAAATAAATTTAGTTAAAAATAATAAATGGCAAATAATAACAAAACTAAAATTTACCAATTATCAATTAGATAATATGAGCCAAATAGAAATTAGAAATTATATAATTAATAAATTAACAAGATCCACAAAAAACATTGGTATAAAAAAAATTGACACACTACTTATTCATAATTTTGAGATAATTAAAAATAAATCTAAAATGTATAAAATTTTATTAAGTCTTAAACGTGAAAATTTAGTAAATAAAATTGGATATTCAATATATAATTTTAGAAAACTAAAAAAATCTGTTATAAAATTCCGTCCTGATGTTATTCAATGTTCTTTTAATGTATTTGATCGCAGATTAAATGAACCTTCCTTATCAAAAATTATTAAAAAAAATAAAATAGAAGTACATGCGAGGTCAATTTTTCTTCAAGGCTTACTGTTAAGACCATATAGTTTACTTCCTGCAAAATTTAAAAAATGGAAAAATTTTTTTTATAATTGGGAAAATTGGTCAAAAAAAAATAAAATATCCAAAATCGAAGGTTGTTTAGCTTTTTCACTATCGAATTCAAATGTTAAAAAGGTGGTTATAGGCATTCAAAAGTTTGACCAACTTAAAGAGATTATAAATACAAGCAGAACTTACAAAATATCTTTACCCCAATATTTATCCTCTAAAGATGAGAGACTCATAAATCCGTCAAAATGGTAAAAAAACAAAAAATTATAGCTATAGTTCAAGCAAGGTTGGGATCAAAAAGATTTCCAAATAAAGTTATGAAAAAAATTGGAAATTTAACTCTAATTGAACTTATCAATAAAAGGTTAAAAAAATCAAAATTTTTAGATGATATCATTTTTGCTATTCCATCGAATAAAGAAAATAAAAAACTTTATTCGCACCTGAAAGATATTAACTGTAAAATTTTTAGAGGAAGCGAAGACAATGTTACCCAACGTTTTTTTGATTCAGCCAAAAAATTTGATGCCTCTACTATTGTAAGAATTACATCAGATTGTCCTTTGGTTGATCCTAAAATAATTGATAAAATGTTAAAAATTTATAAAAAAAATAAAATAGATTACTTATCAAATAATAGAAACTTTAATGAACTAAATGATAAATATTTTTACCCCGATGGTTTTGATATTGAGATATTTTCAATAAAATCCCTTAAGATTGCTAAAAATAAATCTAATTCTAGGTATTATAAACAGCATGTGACTACATTTATAAGACAGTCAAAAAATTTTAAGAAAAAATATATAAAATATACTAAGAGCTATAGAGATATTAAATTATCGATTGATGAAAAGAAAAATTTAAATGATGTTAAAAAAATTTACAAGTATTTTTCACCAAATATATATTTCTCTCTTGAAGACATAGTAAAAAAAGGTTTAATCGAAAAAATCTTCAAAAAAAAATTGTATAATGCTCAAAATTTAAACAATAAAATTAAAAATGGTTTGGTTCTATGGTCACGCGCTAAAGAAATAATTCCTGGCGGAAATATGTTGATTTCTAAAAATCCAGATAGATATTTACCCAATTTTTGGCCAACATATTTTAGGTCCGCAAAAGGATGTAAGATTGAAGATCTTGACAATAATAAATACACAGATATTTCTACTATGGGCGTAGGTACAAATATTTTAGGATATGGAAATTCAAAAGTAGACCAAGCAGTAAAAAAAACTGTTATGCAAGGGAATATTTCAACTTTAAACTGCCCAGAGGAAGTTTTGCTTGCCGAAAAATTAGTTGAACTACATCCTTGGTTTCAAATGGTTAGATTCGCCAGAACAGGCGGAGAAGCAAATTCACTGGCAATAAGAATAGCCCGCGCAGCCTCTGGAAAGGACAATGTTGCCATTTGTGGATACCATGGCTGGCACGACTGGTACTTATCAACAAATCTTAATTACTCAAAAAGAAATAATTTAAATAGTCATTTGATGAAAAATTTAAATATAGAAGGCGTTCCAAAAAAACTAAAGAATACAGTTTTTTCATTTAATTATGGAGATTTTGAAACTCTTAAAAAATTAGTAAATAAAAAAAATATAGGAGTAATAAAAATGGAAGTATGTAGAAATACAGAACCGAACATAAAGTTTTTAAAAAATGTTAGAAATTTAGCAAATAGAAAAAATATTGTTTTAATATTTGATGAGTGCACGACTGGATTTAGAGAGTCGTTTGGGGGTTTACACAAAAAAATAAAAATAATCCCAGATATGGCAGTTTTTGGGAAAGCTTTAGGAAATGGCTACGCTATCACAGCTGTAATTGGGAAGAAAGAGATCATGGAGTCTGTAAACAAAAGTTTTATCAGCAGCACTTTTTGGACCGAAAGAATTGGTCCAGTAGCAGCTTTAAAAACATTACAGGTCATGAATGAAACCAAAAGTTGGAAAAAGGTAAAAAATATTGGAGATAAAATTAAAAAAAGGTGGAGAGAAATTTTTGACTCTCATAATCTTGACGTTTCAATAAGGGGTATTTCAGGCTTATCAAATTTTGTATTTAACAGCAAAAACCACCAGGCCTATAAAACATTAATAACGCAAGAGATGATCAAAAAAAATTTTTTGGCAACAAACACCATATACCCTTGTATTAAACATTCAGACAATATTTTAGATAAATATTTTGATAATTTAGAAAGAATTATGAAAATTGTAAGCATTTGTGAAAATGACGGACACGATATCAGAAAATTTTTGAAAACAGATTTAAGTGATAAAGATTTCCAAAGGTATAACTAATTATGAAAAAAATCTTAGTAGTTGCTGCGCATCCTGATGATGAAATTTTAGGATGTGGCGGAACCTTGTTAGACTTTTGTAAAAAAGGATACAAAGTCAAAATTATTTTTTTAGGAGATGGAGAAAGCTCAAGAAAGTTAGATAAAAAAAGTGAGCTTAAACTAATAAGAAAAAGGGAAAACCAGGCAAAATTAGTATCTAAAAAATGTAATTTTTTACCTCCAAAATTTAAAAGATATCCGGATAATAGGCTGGATACAGTTCCATTCTTAGAAATAGTAAAATTTGTTGAAGAAGAAATTAAAAACTTTAAACCTAATATAATATTTACTCACTTTGAAAATGATCTAAACATTGATCATCAACTTGCTTTTAAAGCAGTAGTTACGGCAACAAGACCTCTAAGCAAAACTTTTGTTAAAAAAATTTATTGTTTTGAAATTCCTTCAAGTACAGAATTTGCTTTTAGCCGAAATAGAAAAAAAATATTTAATCCTAATTTTTTTGTAGATGTGAGCAAATATATTAATAAAAAGATTTCGATGTTTAAACTCTATAAGTCAGAAGTAAGAACTTGGCCTCACCCTCGATCATTAAAAGCTATAAAAAATATGGCAATGTATAGAGGGTCACAGATAGGTCAAAAATACTCAGAAGCATTCGTAACCTTAAGAGAAATAGGTTAAATAAACTTTACAAATATTGAATTTATAATGAGAGTTTTATTTACATGCGCATGTGGCCAAAACTCAGAAAAATTATTTCATGATATAAAAAAAGATCTTGGAAAAAAAGTTTTATTGTTTGGTTGTGATATAAAAAAAAAATTTGGAAAAACAAATTTACATCGTTTTTATAAAGTCAGTTTGAAAAATAATAATAATTTTTTAAAACAGATCTTAAAGATATGCAAAGATAATCAAATTAATCTTATAGTGGCATGGGCAGATAAAGAAATAGAAATACTCTCTAAGAATAAAAATAAATTTAAAAAAATAAAAACAAAAATATTACTTAATAACTATAAATTAATTAAAATTTTTAACGATAAATTTAAAACATTTCAACTTTTAAAAAAAATGAATATACCATTACCAAGATATAAGCTTCTTACAAAAAATTTAAATATAAAACAATCACTTATGAATTTTGGTTATCCTAAAAAATCAGTAATAATAAAATCTAGATATGGAATAGGTGGCAGGGGAACTTACTTATTAATGGGGAAAGATTATAAAAAATATAGTTGGTTTGGAAATTTTGGAAGAGAAAAAAAATTTTTTAGAATAAACAATAAAATATTAAGTCAAATAGTTCAAAAAAATAAGAGCATACTTATGGAAGCAATGAATAAACCAGCCTATGATGTTGATATTCTCAAAACTAAGAATGACTTTCTCACTAGTATAAGAAAAAGAAATAATCCAGCAGGCATTCCCTATAGAGGTAGCAAAGTTATTTCAAACAAGAAAATACTTAGAATTTCAAAAAAAATTGTAGAAAAATTAAGACTAAAATATATTTTGGATTTCGATTTCATGACTAGAATGAATGGTAATACTCCTACTATTTTAGAAATCAACCCAAGACCAAGCGGAAGCATTGTTGACTCTCATCATAAAGGAAAAAAAATATTAACTAAAATGTTAAGAGTTTTTATGAAAAATTAGATTTAAAAAAATGTTTTCGAAAAAATTTAAAATATCTAACATTCAAGTATCTGACTTTAACAAAAGTTTAGTTATTGCAGAAATTGGTATTAATCACGAAGGAAATTTCTCTAAATGTATTAAGATGATCCAAGAGGCAAAAAAATGTGGTGCAGATTTAGTTAAGTTACAGATTGTAGATCCAGAAAGCAATTATGAAAAAGAAACAAAGTCATATAAAATCTTCAAAAAATCTAATTTATCTAATGAGAAAATTTTTAAAATTTATAATTTTTGTAAAAAGAAAAAAATAAAGATTTTTTCGACTTTTGATAGGAAGAATTTTGAATTTTTTAGAAAAATTAATCAAATATGTTATAAGATTTCTTCTAGTTTATTTTATGACTATTATTTTATCAAAGAAATTTTAAAAAGTCAGAAGCCAGTTCTAATATCATCAGGTGTTTCAGATATTAACGATATAAACGTTTTACTTAATCTACTTAAAAAAGAAAAGAATAAGAAAATAGCTCTGTTACATTGCAGATCATTATATCCAACAAATATATCTAAATTAAATTTATCAAGAATATCTCACTTAAAATCTAAATATGGTCTTATTACTGGATTTTCAGATCATACTTTGGGATTAAGTGCCCCAGTAGCATCCATTCATTATGGAGCAAAAATAATTGAAAAGCATTTTACATTAGATAGTAAAAGAAAAAATTTTGACCATCAAATCTCGCTCGAACCAAAAATGTTTAAACTTATGGTTAATAAAATCAGGGAAAACGAAAAGATGATTGGTAAGTTTGATTATAAAATTAACGAAAATTCTAAAGACTTTGATCAATTAAAAAAAGTTATAAGAAGCTTTCAAATTTCAAAAGATATCAAAAAAAATACACTTTTAAAGAGTCAAGACTTTAAGCTCATTAGAACTAATAAATCAAAAAATATTTTTAAATTTGATAAATTAATATTAAAGATTTTAAAGAAAAAAACTTCAAAAAACTTAAGAGCCGGAAAATTTTTATCATTAAGTAGTTTCAAAAAATAGTTACGTATAATGAAGAAGGTTATTTTTTTTTTAGATTATTCAAGAAATTCTGGAAATGGACATTTACAAAGATGTAAAGAATTTAAAAAAATTTTTCCACCAAACTTCAAAATATTTTTTATAACTTCAGATATTAGAAAATTTATAAAAAATAATAATAACACTTATGATTACGGGGTGGTTGATAGCTATAAGGTAAACTTTAATATCGAACAAGAAATAAAAAAGATTTGCAAGATGCTAATTACTATAGACGATCTTTGTAATAGAAGATTTGCAAGTGATATAATAATTAATTACTCACCGTTTGCAAAAAGAAATACTTATTTGAGCAGATCTAATAATGAAACAAAATTACTTTTAGGTTCAAATTTCAATTTTATAAGAAAGCCAAATTTAGAGACTAAATATATTTATAAAAAAAAACTAAACTTATTTTTCTATTTTGGAAAAAAAAATAGATTAAATTTAATTAATAAAATTTTAAAAAATATAAAAAATAAAAAAATTATAAAAAAAATATATATATTTGGTGGACAAAAAAAGAAAATTTCACATAAATTATTTTTAAAAAAAATGGACAATTCAGATATTCTCTTAACATCCTCAGGTCTCACTTTGCAAGAGGGAATATCAAAAAAAAAAATAATATTTTCAAAATATTTCTCCCTTAATCAATACAAATATTTTAAATATTATAAGAGCAAAGGATATATAAATAGTTTAGACAAGTTCAAACATTTTATTAATCTTCCAAT
>MDSW01146917.1_pt1 | contig 12814 bp, 14 predicted proteins | sample 811171 | NCBI WGS metagenome assembly MDSW01 (sample SAMN05326641, study PRJNA326480) | marine metagenome | isolation source: seawater | place: Atlantic Ocean: North West | collected 2012 | reverse complement strand
TAGAATTAATTATATGGATTGGAGGCTTAATTTATCTTGCCTCTATTAATCCTTATGAAACCGATCATTTTAACTTCTGCTTGTTTAATGCAATTGGAATTGATTTTTGTCCGGGATGCGGTTTGGGCAGATCTGTTTCATATATTTTCCATGGTGATTTCTACTCATCGTTCTTTCAGCACCCGCTTGGTCTTTTTGCTATAATTGTTTTATCAATAAGAATTTTTCATTTAGTAAAATCTAAATACATAACTAATAAATCAGAGGTGTTAAATGGCTAAAGTTCTAGAACTAATGCCTGAAGTAATGGGTGAAGAACAACTTTATGTTGCACACTTATTAAAAAATATGGATGACGATTCCGCTTATCAATTTGCAAACATTTACAGAGCAAGAAGAAAAGATCCACAGACAATTCTCCTTTTAACTTTAGTCGGATTTTTAGGAATTGCCGGCGTTCAAAGATTTATTGTTGATCAAATTGGTTTGGGTATTTTATATGTTCTTACAGGCGGACTTTGTTTGATTGGTACTATTGTGGACTTAATTAACTATAAGAAAATTGCGTTTGAATATAATAGAAAACAAGCGGATCAAATTGCACAGTTGATAAAATCTAATTTGTAAACCATGGATAATAATTCAAGTATTATTGTTCCCGAGTTCTTTAGGAATTATATTAAAAGAGTTCCGGATGGAAACCTTATTGATATTCATGAAGAACAAGTTAAAAAACTAATAGATTTTTATTCGCAGATTAGTGAAGAAAAATCTTTTTATAGATATGCAGATGGAAAGTGGAGTTTAAAAGAATTAATCGGGCATATAACAGATACAGAAAGAATATTTGCATACCGTATTTTAAGAATTGCAAGAAATGATAAAACCCCTTTGCCCGGATATGATGAAAACCCTTATGTAACAAATGCTTTGTTTGATCAATTTGATTTCTCTCTTTTACTCAAACATTATAAAAATGTCAGGCAATCTAACATAGATCTCTTCTCTACATTTACAAATAGTGATTTAGATAAGATCGGGACAGTCGAGAATAACGAACTTAGTGTTAAAGCATTGATTGCAATTATTATAGGACATGCCGAACACCACTTGGCTGTAGTGCAGGAGAGGTATTTATAAGATTGCATTTTTATTTGTTCTAAAAAAAAATCTCTATATATTTGACTTATCAAAGCTATTGCTGTTTAGTACTTATCAACAGCGGGCTTTGAGAAGCAAGTAAAAAAAATCAAAAAATTTTTAGGAGTTAGTTTCAAATGGAAGATCGTGAAGTAGGAACCGTAAAATGGTTTAACAATGCTAAAGGTTTCGGTTTCATTCAAAGAGAAAATGGTGAAGATGTTTTCGTTCACTTTTCTTCAATTGTGTCTGAAGGTTACAAATCATTAAAAGAAGGCCAAAAAGTTGAGTTCAAATTAGGTCAAGGTGAAAAAGGTCCTCAAGCACAGAATGTTCAACCAGTAAGCTAATAAAAAACGAATATGATATTTAAGGGTTGAGAAATCAACCCTTTTTTGTTTTAAAGAAATGTTAGCGTTCTAATTTATTCCAAGCATATCCTGAACAAATGGTTTTAATCCGCTGAAGATAAACTCAACTGCAATAACCATTACAATTAACCCCATAATTCTTGTTAATACTTTACTTCCGCTTTCTCCTAAAAATCCGATTATCTTTTTAGCACTCAATAAAAATACCAGAGTTATTAGAAGAACAATAATTATTGAACTGATTAATACTGCTTTTTGAATCATGAATTCAGCATCGCTCATAAGTACTATTGAGATTGTTATGGAACCTGGACCGCAGATCATTGGAATTCCCAAAGGAGTTATAGCAATATCATGGTTTACATAACTATCATTTTCATCTTCCGCTTTTGTTCTTGTAACTTGTGCCTGCAGCATATCATAACCGGCAATAAAAAATATTATTCCACCAACAATTCTTAAACTGTTAATTGATATATGAAAAAACTCCAATATAAATTTTCCGCCGAATGCAAAAAGCATCATAGTAATGAATGCTGTTATAATTGCTCTTACCGCAATTCGTCTTGATTGTCTAACATCATAATCTGATGTTAATGCAGTATAAAGGGGTATTACACCAATTGGATTAACCATTGTAAATACTGAAGTAAAAGCTAACAATCCAAAGTCAAAAAGATTATCCATCTAAAGCTTGTCCTTTGATAAGTTTGTTCAGCTGTTCATCTAGAATGTTTTCTGCTAATTCAAGATGTTTCTCTTCGGTTCTAATTCCCGAAAGAACTAATCTTAATACAAACTTACCGTTTAATTTAGTATGAGTAATAAATATTTTACCTGTATGATTTACTTCATCCATCAATTTTTTATTCAGCAGTTCTAACTTATTTTCATCATCAACATTTTTAATTCTGGCTCTAAAGCAGATAGTACCAAAATTAACTTCAGCCATTTTTTCAAAATATTTATGTTCGTCAATCCATTGCTCAAACTTTTTGGCTAACTGTAAATGGTGCTTCAATATTTCACGAAGTCCTTCCGTTCCGTAATATCTAAAAATAAACCACAGTTTAAGTGAACGAAATCTTCTTCCAAGCTGAATTCCGTAATCCATGTAATTAACTGCAATTTCATCGACTTCAGTTTTCAAGTATTCGGGAATCAAGCTAAATGCTCTCTTAAGAATTTCCGGCTTTTTAATGAATAAAGAACTTAGATCAATAGGAACAAAAAGCCATTTGTGCGGATTAACAACTATCGAATCAGCTTTATTCCATCCTTCAAAAATATTTTTATATTCATCAATTGAAGAGATAACTCCGGCATAAGCAGAATCAACATGAAGCCAGATATTATTTTTATTACAGAATTCTGCGATTTCATTCACCGGATCAATTGCAGTTGAAGAAGTAGTTCCAATAGTTGCAACAACACACAATGGAATATTTCCTTTTGCTAAATCGGTTTTAACTTCTTTTTCTAACTCAGCAGTGTTCATCGAAAAATTAGAATTGGTTTTTACTTTGGTAATACTCTGCAATCCCAAACCGAGTGTTAATGCTGCTTTTTCTATAGATGAATGAGTTTGATCCGTGATATATATTTTGAGAAGAGGGAGATCATTTCTGCCGCTCATTCCTTTATTTCTTATTTCTAGATTTATACTTTCTCTTGCTGCCGCAATTGCATGCATTGTACTTACAGAAGCAGTATCATAAATAATTCCGGTAAAATCATTTGAGATATTCAAAAATTCTCTTAACCATTCAATCATTCTTTCTTCAAGTTCAACAGAAGCTGGTGCAGATTTCCAAACCATTCCATTAACATTAAAAGCGGCACTTAAAAATTCCGCTAATATTCCGGGTCCGCTTGAAGTAGAACTGAAATAAGCCATAAATCCGGGATGATTCCAATGAGTAAGATTTTTAGCAATTTTTTCATCTACATCTTTTAAAATGTTATTGAAGTTATCATTTCCCTTTGGGGGATTTGGTGGAATCTCTTTCTTAATATCACCCGGTTCAATATTAGGGAGAACATCATAATCCTCAATATTATCAAGGTAATCGGCAATCCAATCAACAAATTGATAACCAAGTTTTATAAATTCCTCTTTATTCATATCTTTTGGTTTTAAAGTCATTATTTACCAAGTAATTTTATTTAACCAATTAATAATAATTTTCTGCAGTTCAATTCTTTTTGATGCAAACGAGTGTCCGGAAGGAAGTCTTTTAGCAGTAATTTCTATTGAGTTTAATCCCTCAAGCACTTTAAGAAATGGATCAAAATGAATTTCGTTAGGAGCAACATTATCATATTCTGCAGCTACCATTAATAAATTCTTCTTAGCTAATTCGTTTGCATAGTTTATTAAGTTCCATTCTTTGGAGTTGGCAATCATTTCATCTAAAAGATTTTGAGCAGTTGTACCTTTTACGATCTGGGTGCTGGGCAGCATTGTGTTTAGAGTTATTTGTTTAAACTCGTTAACATCTTTTATGAATTCAGCAAAGTATCCGAAATTGAATCCCGCTAACCAAGCAGCATTTTTTATTTCGGGATATTTAGAAGCATGGAAGAATGAATTGAATCCCCCGAGACTATGACCGACTAAAATAATTTTATTGGGATCATTTCTGTAAATTTTTTGATCGCAGTTTTTAAGAAATTTAATTGCTTCATTAGTATCATTAATGCAGTTGCTCCATGAATAATCCCCGTCACTTCCCCACGATCCGCTGTAATGAAAAACAAAAACATTCATTTTATTTCTTCTAATTGAATGAGCAATATCAAAATTAACTTCATTACCGGGGAAACCATGAAGCAATAAAACTGTAGGTTTAGGCTCAGAGCCTTGTGCGGTAAAGTATGTTCCTAACAAATTGTGCTTTCCGTTGTTAAACTTAACTGGAATCATTGAAGGGGGAAATTCTGAATTATAATATTTCGAATCTTGTACTACCGGATCAAACATGATTGTGCCTTGTTAACTAAGAAATTTATTTTTTGATTATAAATATAGAGACTTCAACGAATAGTTTTATCATTAAGATTAACAAACAATACTTTGCTTTTTCAATCTGTTCAGATTATATATTTAACTAAATCTTTATTCCGAAAAAATTAAAAACAATAATGAAGACCATTTTCAAAATTAAAAGAATGAGAAATCATTCAGTTATTTTCATTTCCTTCAAAATATTCTTAGTTATTTCAATCCGGGCTTTTCCAAAATCTTTTTGATTTTTAGCTGAGTGAATATTTACAGCAAAGAAATAAACATTTTCATTCCTTTCAACGTATCCAACAAACCAGCCGGTTTGATTACTGCTTCTTACTGCCCAGCCGGTTTTAGCTCTTATAGTGTAATTATCGTTTTTATCATAAACCATAATTTCTTTTAAGATATTAAAAGTTCTTTCAGAAAAAGGAAGCTCTTTATGATATATTTTTTTTAGAAACTCAATCTGTTCATCTGCAGAAATTCTAATTTCACCATCCAACCAAAATCTGTCAATTCCGCCGCCGATATTCTTATTTCCGTAATTTATTGAATCAACAAACTTCTTCATTCTTTCTTCACCGATTCTTCTTGCGACTTCTTGATAATACCATACTGCAGAATACTTAAACGCTGTTTCTAAATTTTGATCTTGGTTGTGAGTTTCAATTTCACGTTTCACACCGTCCCATTTCAATTCAAAATCCTTTCCGGTTATAACTCCCGTTTCCAATCCAATTAGCGTATTGGGAATTTTAAAAGTTGATGCCGGTATGAATTGCTGTGAGCAAACTTCTTTATTATATCGGTAGAAAGTATCATTATTCAAATCATAAAGAACGAAAGAACCGTCAAATCCAAACTCATTAAAATATTTATTCCAGTCATCTCTAATTATTTCGTTTGATTGAGCTGATACTAATGTATAAAAAAGAACGAATATGATTAATAAGTTACGCATAGTTATTCTCGTTAGAATGTTTTGGTAAAACTAATAAAATCATTGCAATATTTTTTTTTATTATAGAAAAGTCTTTGATTTTATTTGTATTTATTTTTTTTTGTATAGTCAAAAGTTGTTCTGGAAAATTGTAAAAAGCAATGAGCTTCATATGAGACATATCTTCGCATTAGTTTTATTTACATTTTCAATTTATGCTCAAAGCATAAAATTAGGATTTGGGTTGGGAATTGTGTTTTCAAATAATGAAACCAATACAGGCGGAATTGGATCAATTTTAGTTGAGAATGATTTTCAAAATGGACTTGTAATTCGAACTTCCGGCTCATTTCTCTTGTCGGAGTTTTCCGCAAACAACCAAGAACTTAAAACTGATCAGTATTATCAAACACAGATTGAAATTGCTGGAATTTACAAACCATTCTCGTGGAATATTGAACCGTACTTTGGAGTTGGCTTCGGTTATTATAATCCGGAGAGTCAACAGTCCGGCAATGCAAATGTAATTAACGGATTTCCGGTTGGAATAAAAGATATTAAAAGCGGTGTTGGAACTAACATTCTAATTGGATTAGATCTTTCTCCTAAAAGCAAGGTTAATTTTATTGTAGAGTTTAAGCGAACTTTCTTCAAAACAAATTTTACTTTTGTTCTGAATACAAATGAATTTATGGAAAATATTAATTTGTATTCAAATACAGTTAGTTTAATTGTTAGGTTTGGAATTTTTTAGGATGCCGTAAGAGAACTGCGGGAAAAATCCCGCAGTTATAAAAATTACAGATTTATAATATCGCTGTAAATTATGTAAGCCATTAAAAGAAGCAGAATGAAAAATCCGGCATTTTGAATTGCCATTTTTACTTTGATCGGCAATTCTCTTCTCATAATTCCTTCAATACTAATTATTACAAAATGTCCACCGTCAAGAACCGGAAATGGAAGAATGTTTATAATTGCAAGACTAAGACTAAGCAGCGCAAGAAATCTTAAGAAAGAAACAAATCCGGATTCTGCTGATCTTGCTGCAAATTGTGCAATCTTAACCGGACCACCGAAAACTTGTCCGAATTCCACACTTCCTTTAAATACATTTTTAACCATTGCGTAAGTTAAATAAGTGTACTGCCAAGTATTTGTAAGAGCTTGAGTTAAAGAACCGATAAAACCATAACTTTCGGTTATAGTTGGACCAACATAAGTTTCACCGCTAAGTACAATTCCAATCTTCCCTTCCGAAACCGGAGTAACGCTTGTTACAACAGTATCTTCATTTCTTAGAATGGAAACGGGAATTGTATTTTCAGGATTAGAAGAAATAATATCAATAACCTGCTGCGAAGAAATTAAATCTACATTGTTTACAGAAAGGAAAATATCTCCCGGTTGAATTCCGGCATCCTCTGCAGGAGAATTTTTTACTACATCAGAAATAAACGGTTTGCTGTGTTCAACTCTTAAAAAGTATCCTTGCTGTGAAGCTTCTTTTATAAGAGATGGAGCAATATTTAAAGTTACATTTTGATTGTTTCTAAGAACGTCAACTGAGATTTCATTTCCAAGATTTTCAATCATAAATCCATGAATTACTTCATCCCAATTGTTGATGGATTTACCGTTAATAGAAATAATTTTATCATGATCTTGAAATCCCGCCTCTGCAGCAAAGCTTCCTTCGGTTACACCAACAACAGTTGTAGAATCAATAATTTCTTTACCGGTAAAGAAATTGATTCCCCACAAAATTGATATTGTTAAAAGAAGATTCATCAAAACTCCGGCAGTAATAACAAACAATTTTTTAGGAGTCGATTTTGATCTGAATTCATAAGGCTTTGGTTCTTGGTTAGCAAATTCGGTATCGAAACTTTCATCTACCATTCCGGCAATTTTCACATAACCGCCGAGAGGAATTAAACATAATCTGTAATCTGTATTACCATTGCCGTCCCAATCCTTAGGAAGATCGCCGAAAGTAAATCCGGTTATTTTATTATAACCGAATAATCTTTTACCGAAACCGATAGCAAAAATATCTGCTCTCATTCCGGAAAGTTTAGCCGCCGCAAAATGTCCGAACTCATGTACAAAAACCAGAATAGCGATAGTAATTATAAAATATATTAAATAATCCATTATTGTAATCTGCTCCTAAATATTACTGTAAAGAAATTCTCTTGTTTGACGATCACATTCAAAAATTGTTTCCATATTTGGTGCTTTGTGATTTTCAATTTTATCAAGAGCTAATTTTATTGTATCAGAAATTTGTGTGAATTTAATTTTTCTATTTAAGAAACTTTCAACTGCAATTTCATTTGCAGCATTTAAAATGCATGGTGCCGTTCCTCCGCTTTCCATAACATCGTATGCAAGTTTCAAACACTCAAACTTATCAAGATCGGGCTCATAAAAAGTAAGATTCCTAAGCTTAGCAAAATTTGTCTCTTCATAGCTGCTTTTGAAACGCTGAGGATAAGTAAAAGAATATTGAATGGGAAGTTTCATATCGGGGAGACTTAACTGCGCTTTAATTGATCCATCAACAAACTCAACCATTGAATGAATTATAGACTGCGGGTGAACAATCACTTCAATTTTTTCTTTAGGAAGATTAAATAACCAATGAGCCTCAATTACCTCGAGCCCTTTATTCATCATACTCGCCGAGTCTATTGTTATTTTGCTTCCCATTGACCAGTTTGGATGTTTGAGGGCTTGTTCAATAGTTACATTCATTAATTCATTTTTAGATAACTCTCTAAATGGTCCGCCGGAAGCGGTTAAAATAAGTTTGTTAATTTCTGTTTGATTTTCACCTACAAGCACTTGAAAAATTGCACTGTGTTCAGAATCGACAGGAATTAATTCTGTTTGATATTCTTTACAAAGGTTAATAATTAATTCACCGGCAACAACAAGAGTCTCTTTATTAGCAAGAGCAATTCTCTTTCTTTTTTTGATTCCCTCTATTGTTGGAGCTAATCCGGCAAAACCTACTAAAGCAGTTAATAGAATATCATAATCATCAGAAGAAGCAGCTTCAATTAGTCCCTTATCACCTGATAAAACTTCGCACTTATTTCCAATTCTAGATTTCAGCTCAACTGCTTTCTTCTCATCACGAACAACAACAACTTTGGGGTGAAATTCATTAATCTGTTCTTCAAGAAGATCAATCTTTGAGTTAACTGTTAATGCATAAACAGAAAACTGATCTTTGAATTCTCTTATAACATTCAAAGCATTAACACCAATAGATCCGGTAGAACCTAAAATTGCAATTCTTTTCATTTGCACAACTTCTCTTTAACTGAGTTAAATTCTTTTTCTAACTTAATGAACAAATCTTCTACCGATAAAATTTCATTTATAATTGCAGTACCTTGTCCGGCTTCCATCATTCCTTCTTCAAAATTTCCCTCAAAAATTCCTTTCATTTCCCTTTTCTTATCAAGTTTTTCTCTAAGTACTTCTTCGGATGCACCACTTTTTTCTAATTCAAATACTTCATTGGCAAATTTGTTTTTTAACATTCTTGCCATCCCAATTTTTTTCAAAACAAGAATTGTATCATTATCTTTGGCTTCAACAACTCTTCTTTTATACTCATCATGTGCAGAAGATTCTTTAGTGACGGCAAATCTGGTACCGATTTGAACTCCTTCGGCACCAAGTGAAAGTGCGGCAAGAATTCCTCGTCCATCTGCAATTCCTCCTGCAGCAATAACGGGAATTTTAAGATTATCAACCAACATAGGAATTAACGCAAAAGTTGTGATTTCATCAATTCCATTATGTCCCCCCGCTTCTACTCCTTCTCCAACAACAGCATCACAACCAACAGTTTCAGCTTTTAGAGCAAATTTTAATGAAGGAACAACATGAACAACTTTCATGTCGGCTTTTTTGAAAAGATCAATATATTTGCCCGGATGTCCCGCAGAAGTAAAAACTATTTTAATTTTTTCATCAAGAATTACATTAACTAAATCATCTGCATCTTTGCGAAGTAAAGTTAAGTTTACGCCAAAAGGTTTGCTTGTTGCTGATTTACATTTTTGTATATGCTCTCTTAAAAGATCGGGCTTCATAGAACCGGAACCGATTAACCCTAAGCCGCCGTTATTAGAAACTGCGGAAGCTAATTTCCAACCGGAAACCCAAACCATTCCAGCTTGAATAACAGGCTTCTCTATTTCCAGAAGAGATGTGATTCTGTTATTAATTCTCAACGTAACTTCTTTTTTTTATTTGAGTTATGTAAAATAGCTAAAATCAAATTAAATTGAATATCGAAACGAATATATGTAATTTTAACTTTTGGATTTTAGATAGGATTTATATGAGAGCAATTATTCCGGTTGCTGGATTAGGAACGCGGTTAAAACCGCATACACATTCACTTCCCAAGGTTTTATTAAACGTTGGAGGTAAACCGATTCTAGGTCACATTTTGGATAAATTGGTTGAAGAAAAAATAACCAAAGCTACTTTTGTTGTCGGTTATCTTGGTGATAAGATAGAGAAATATGTAACTGAAAAATATCCTAAGATTAAAGCTGATTTTATTGAACAGAAAGAAATGCTTGGTTTGGGGCATGCAATTTACACGGCAATTCCAACATTTGATGAAGAGGAAATATTTATAATTCTTGGCGATACGGTTTTTGATGTGAACATGAAGCAGATTTTCAGTTTAAAAACTTCCGCTCTTGGTGTTAAAACAGTTGATGATCCTAGAAGGTTTGGTGTTGCTATTACAGAAAATGATTTTATAACAAAACTTGTCGAAAAGCCGACAGAACCGGTATCAAAGCTGGCTTTAGTTGGGTTATATTATCTCAAAAATTCCAAATCACTTGCAGATGCTTTGAATGAATTAGTTGAAAAGGATATTAGAACAAAAAACGAATTACAGCTAACTGATGCTCTTCAAATCATGATAGAAAGAGGAGAGAAAATTTCAACATTCCCGGTTGAGGGTTGGTATGACTGCGGTAAACCGGAAACACTCCTTTCAACAAATCAATTTTTACTTTCGCAAAATGGTAAAGCAATTCCAATTGAAAACGTAGTAATTAATGAGCCCGTATTTATTGCTGATACAGCAAAAATCAGTAATTCTGTAATAGGTCCCTATGCTACAATATCAGAGGGATGCGAGATAAAGGATTCTATCATTAAGAATTCCATAATAAATGAAAATGGTATTGTTCATAAAACAATGCTTGATAATTCAATAGTTGGCAGCAATGCAATAATTAAAGGGAATTTTAAGAAATTGAATGCCGGCGATTCATCCGAAATTGAATTTTATTAATAATTAAATCATATATAAAGAGGATAATAAATGTCATATCTATTTACTTCAGAATCTGTATCAGAAGGACATCCGGATAAAGTAAGTGATGCAATATCTGATGGAGTTCTTGATGCGATTTTTTCTCAAGATCCAAATGCAAGAGTCGCTTGCGAAACTTTTGTTACTACCGGTCTGGTTGTTGTAGGCGGTGAAGTTACAACTACCGCTTATGTTGATGTTGAAAAAGTTGTTAGAGACACTATAAGACAAATAGGTTATACTAAAGCAGAATATAAATTTGATTCTGAATCTTGCGGTGTTTTAAATGCTATCCATTCTCAATCACCAGATATAGCAATGGGTGTTGATAAAGGAGGAGCAGGTGATCAGGGAATTATGTTCGGTTATGCATGCGATCAAACTCCGGAATTAATGCCGATGCCGATTATGTATGCTCACAAACTTGTTAAGAAACTTGCAGATATAAGAAAGAGAAATAATGGTCTGATGCCTTACTTACGTCCCGATTCAAAATCTCAAGTTACAATTGAATATGATGATAACCATAAACCATTAAGAGTTGATGCTGTTGTTATTTCTACTCAGCATGATGGTAAAGTAAAACAAGCACAGATAAAGAAAGATGTAATTGAACATGTTGTTAAAACTGTAATTCCAGCAAGATATTTAGATAAGAAAACTAAATATTATGTTAATCCAACCGGCAGATTTGAAATAGGCGGACCTCATGGAGACAGCGGTTTAACAGGAAGAAAAATTATTGTTGATACATACGGCGGATGGGCCCCTCATGGCGGTGGAGCTTTCTCCGGCAAAGATCCTTCTAAAGTTGATAGAAGTGCTACTTATGCTGCCAGACATATAGCAAAAAATGTTGTAGCTGCAAAGCTTGCAAAAGAATGCCTTGTGCAGGTTGCTTATGCAATAGGTGTTGCCGAGCCGGTTTCAGTTTATGTTGATACAAAAGGAACAGGTGTTATTTCCGATGTAGAAATTTCTAAAATGATAATGAAAGAAGTTGACTTAACTCCAAAAGGAATTATTGAAAGATTAAAATTAAGACAGCCGATTTATCAAGCAACGTCTTCATACGGTCATTTCGGAAGAAAAGAAAAATCATTTACTTGGGAACAATTAGATTTAGTACCAACGTTTAAGAAATACGTTTAATAAAGGAGTAAAAATGAACGAAGTAGAAATGAAGAAAGAAATAGAATATACCCCATATAAAGTTAAAGATATTTCATTAGCAGAATGGGGAAGAAAAGAGATAGAATTAGCTGAAGCTGAAATGCCCGGGTTAATGACTTTACGCGAAAAATATAGAGATTCAAAACCTCTTAAAGGTGCTAGAATTGCAGGCTGTCTGCATATGACAATTCAAACTGCAGTTCTAATCGAAACTCTAGTTGAACTTGGTGCAGATGTTACTTGGTCTTCTTGCAATATCTTTTCAACTCAAGATCATGCTGCGGCAGCAATTGCAGCAGCTGGAATTCCCGTATATGCATGGAAAGGAATGAATGCTGAAGAATTCGATTGGTGTATTGAGCAGACATTGTTTTTTGGTGAAGAAAGAAAACCTTTGAATATGATTCTTGATGACGGCGGCGACTTAACGAATATGGTTTTAGATAAGTATCCTGAACTTGCCAAAGGAATTAAAGGATTATCTGAAGAAACTACAACCGGTGTACACAGATTATATGAAAGAGTAAAAAAAGGAACTCTTCCGATTCCGGCTTTTAATGTTAATGATTCAGTTACAAAGTCAAAATTTGACAACAAATACGGATGTCGCGAATCATTAGTGGATGCATTACGTAGAGCAACAGATTTGATGATGGCGGGAAAAGTAGCTGTTGTTGCCGGTTACGGTGATGTTGGCAAAGGTTCTGCTGAATCATTAAAAAATTCTGGTGTTCGTGTAATTGTTTCTGAAATTGATCCTATTTGTGCATTACAGGCTGCAATGGAAGGATATGAAGTAGTTTTAATGGATGAGG
>MDSW01072176.1_pt1 | contig 12816 bp, 11 predicted proteins | sample 811171 | NCBI WGS metagenome assembly MDSW01 (sample SAMN05326641, study PRJNA326480) | marine metagenome | isolation source: seawater | place: Atlantic Ocean: North West | collected 2012 | reverse complement strand
CTCATATAACAATCCTCACCGCCACTTTGTTGATTTTGAACTTTCGGCAAGAACATCGGGAAAAGAAAAAATGCAATTCCAACTTTCAGCATGGAGACCAGGAAGGTATGAACTTGCAAATTTTGCTCAAAACATACAAAAATGGGCTGCATTTGATGAGGAAAAAAATCCACTATCTTTTAAGAAAATTACAAAAGATCTGTGGGAAGTTGAAACAAATGGATCTGCTGAAATTACAATTGTCTATAATTACTATTGTAATCAATTAGATGCAGGAGCCTGTTATTTAGATGAACATCAATTATATTTAAATCCTGTACATTGTATGTTTTATATTGTAGATAGAATTGAAGAAGAGTATAGTCTTCATCTAGATATTCCAAAAAATTATAAGATTGCTTCTTCAATGAAAAAAGACGGAAATTATCTTTCAGTAAAAGGATATTCTCTACTTTCAGAATCACCTATTATTTGTTCTTATTCACTACAAAAAGATACTTATACTGTTAATGACATTATGTTTCACTTATGGTTTCAAGGGAAATGCAATCCAGACTGGAAGAAATTAAAAACAGATTTTACAGCATTTACAAAAACTCAAATAGAAAAATTTGGAAGCTTCCCTGTTGATGAATACCACTTCTTCTTTCAAATCACTCCTTATAGAAGTTATCATGGAGTAGAACACACCAAGAATACAGTGTTACTTTTAGGTCCAGGAAATGAAATTATGGACAAAAGATATGATGATCTACTAGGTGTTTGTTCTCACGAATTATATCATACCTGGAACATAAAATCAATCAGGCCTGAGGAGATGTCCCCTTATAATTTTACAAAAGAAAATTATTTTAGAACTGGATTTGTTGCAGAAGGAGTAACTACATATATGGGAGACTTAATGCTTTATGACTCTGGAGTTTTTAATTGGGAAGAATTTTCCAAAACTCAGAATCAGAACTTAGAAAGACATCTTACTAATTATGGCAGATTCAATCTATCAGTGGCTGATAGCGGTTTTGATAATTGGTTAGATGGCTACAAACTAGGTATTCCAGATAGGAAAACATCAATTTATCCAGACGCTGCGCTTTGCATGCTGATGATTGACCTAGAAATCATCAGAAATACTGATGGCAAAAATAGTTTACATTCTGTAATGAAAAAACTTTATACAGATTTTGCACTGTTAGAAAAAGGATATTCTGAAGATGATTTCCGAAACATTTGCGTAGAATTTGGAGGCTTAAAAGTTGCTGTAATTTTTGAAGATCATATTTATGGAACCCAAGATTATATCCCAAGCTTAAAAACTGCTTTAGAAGTAGTAGGATTAGAATTAAAAGAAAAGAAAAACCCAAACCTATGCGCTCAATATTTTGGATTTATTGCAATTAAAGAAAATGGAAAAATAATTATTAAAAAAGTAGAGCCAAATTCAGTTGCGGATAAAAATGGAATAGCACCTGAAGATGAGATTACTAAAGTAAATGGAAAAGAAATTAAAGAAAAAATTTCAGATATCTTGAAAGATTGCAAATCAGAAGCAACCTTTATGATAAAAAAGAAGTTTTCAGAAAAATCTATACCTTTAACTATTGGAAATCATTACCAACTTTTGGAATTTGCAAGGATCAAAAAACCAACAGAAGAACAAATAACCTTAAGAAAAGTATGGTGCAATCATTAAACATAAAAAAAGCTACATCTATATTATTACTACTAGTGATCTCACTGCAGATGAGTCATGCACAGTGTAATGGTTCATTGAATTTATGCTCCAAAAAATATAATGAAGTAGCCTATTTAACAACACATAATGCTTTTAACTCAGATCAAGATGGACTATTCTTTCCTAATCAAACGTATAATATAGCATCTCAATTAAATGATGGAGTTAGAGGCTTGATGATTGATGTTTATAATGATTTATTTGGAAATCCAGTGGCATACCATTCAATAATTGCCCTGGGATACATCCCGTTATCTGATATATTTAATGATATCAAAATATTTCTAGATAATAATCCAAATGAAATTGTAACAATCATTCTAGAATGCTATGTGGCAGCTAATGATATAGAGGATGAGATTAGCCAATCTGGATTAGCTAATTATTTATATACTCATAATAATTCTCTAGCTTGGCCTACACTACAGAATATGATTGACAATAACAATAGACTTGTGATCTTTACTGATGAAGATGATGCAAATGGATCTCAAAATTGGTACCATTATGTATGGAATCATGCAGTAGAGACTCATTTCAGTGTTAATACGATCAATGACTTTACATGTGATTTTAATAGAGGAGATCCATTAAATGATTTGTTTATCTTAAATCACTTTGTCACTGACGCTACGTTAGGATATGGACTCTACAATGAATCCAATGATGTTAATGCAAATCCATTTTTTATTAATAGAGCGCTAGATTGTCAAAACCAAACTAATAAATTTCCAAATTTTGTTACAGTAGATTTTTATGAATTAGGTGATGGATTAGCTGTAGTAGATCAACTTAATGGTATTACTACACCATCTATTAATATAACTAAACAAAATTCAGAAAGAAAAATTTTATCTATCAAAGATATGCTGGGAAGAAAAACTAAAGTGAAAAATAGCTCTATACTTTTTTATGTTTTTGATGATGGCACAGTGGAGAAAAAAATAATTATAGAATGAAAAGACTGATACTCATATTATTTTGTTTGCCTTTTTTTCTTTTCTCTCAAGAAAAGAAGAAATATGAAAAAACTATGTCTATCTCTCAATTTGCTCAAGAGTTAAAAGCTGCAGCTGATAAAGGTGTTGGCTATACTTTGAAAAATTGCTATATCACCTATGACCCTATACGTGACAAAGAGCATGTATTGTATACATCAGAGCCTAACAAATTTGTTGGCGACATGATAATTAAAGGTATTAAATTTAATGACACTACAGAGGTAGTAATAGAAGAATGTAAATTTGGGCAATCTAAAATAGAAAAATGGATTTCTACTATAAGATTTCATAATTGTCATTTTGGAAACTTATATATAAAATCGATTGATGTTGGTGGTATTTATGTAGAGAATTCAAAAATCAATTCATTTATTCTTAATATTAATAAAGAAAAAAAATATAATAATATCAGAAAATCTGGACAATATTATACAGATATCAGAAAATCTGAAATATCACATTTTAATACAAACGTTCAACAAGTGGAAGGGCTAAGCATGAGCACATATTTACGCTTAGATTCTAATAAAATAAAGCATGCTATTACAGATGATTGGGAGGAGTTAGAAATCACACAAAATACTATAACTTCGTTAAGAATTGAAGGTGGAGATATAAAAAAGCTTCAGGGTATATGGATATCTAATAATACATTTAATGCAGATATAGATCAACCCTGGCAAATTAGGATAGAAATTGATACGAATAAGAATATCTATGGTAGCGTTTGGGTTGATAATAATTTACATATATCAAATTTAAAAGCAGAAATAGTTTCTATAAGAGAAAATACTTTTAAATACACGAAAATACAAAATGATACTATTTTTAATAAGCTTTTAGCAAGAACTAAGATAAAGGGAAGACGCTTTCTGGTAAAGCCAATTCGTGTAAACGAAAAGATAAATGATAGTATATTAAAAATTACATCTGAAAATTATAGCGGCAGGAGAATCTACAATGACACTTTAAATATTGAAGAAAAAGTTAGCTTTCTTAAACAATACTTTAAAGAAAATAAACTAACTTTGAAAGGGCTTAGTAAAAACATATCCAACATCTTCATTAGAGGCAATGAACTCAAACGCCTACAGATTTGGGAAAATAAAGCAAATTGGTTGACGTTAAATAGCACGGAAATAACTCAACAGATATATATAAAAAACCAGACTGTAGACTCAGCAATATTCTTCTTCAATAATAGCTTGCCAGATCCTCATAAAACATATTTTGACGAAAAAATGATTGGAAAATTAGGCTTTACTATTGACGGTAATACATATTATGGTACAGAGAATATCAACAATATTGACACATCAAGAGTTAAAGGATATATAAATAGCCTCAATTCTTTAATCAGTCAATACAGACAAATAATTAACATTTTTGATCAAAGAGGAGACCCGCATAAAAGTACAGCTATCATGGCACTAAAAGACATCCAAACAAATCAGAAAATGTTTCTCTACTATCAAAATCCAAATATTGAAAATTGGTTTAACTGGAAAGGCGCTCAATTTTTAAAGTGGTATTCTGATTATGGGACGAACCCTTTTAAAGCTCTTGCATACTGTTTCTGGGCAATGCTTTATTTTGCAATGTTCTATTTCATCTTTTATAATGATTGGGATAAAATTGATAGAGGATTCCTTATTAAAAAATTTAATAATGTAATGGATTATTTCACTACAGAAAAAAGAATTGAAGATTTCTATTCCTCAACGCATGATAAAGAGATGACAACATTTACAGAATTTAAAGAAACCTTGGATAAAAACAAAGTCTATATGCCTACAATATTAGCATCTCTTGCAAAGCCTATATATCAAATATCTTTATTTCGATATAAACTACTTAATTTTTCTTATCAAAAAGCAGAATTTATGGCTGGTAGAAAATGGGTAGATTTAGAAAAAAAAGAAAAATATTGGATTGGTGTTTTAACTTTCTTTTTAACACTTACTTATATTATTTATCTTGTGTTCATTCGTGCTTTAAATTCAATTGTACTAAGTATTAATGCGTTCTCTACACTTGGCTTTGGACAAATACCAGTAAGAGGGTTCACAAAATATGTTGCAATTATTGAAGGATTTATTGGCTGGTTTTTATTAAGTATATTCTTGGTTTCAGTGCTTAGTCAAATGATGAGTGTATAATGAAAGAAATCACTTTACATAATAAAAAATTTGAAGTTTTTATTTCTGAAACTGAAATTGCAGCAATAGTGCATTCTATAGCGAATAATATAAATAATACAAGAATAAAAAACCCTTTATTTATTTCTGTATTAAATGGTTCTTTCATGTTTTCTTCAGATATAATGAAGAAGATTACTCTGCCAAACACCGAGATATCTTTTCTTAAACTTTCTTCTTATTTAGGGACAGAGACTACTGGAGAAGTAAATCAGCTTATTGGAATAAATGGAAATATCTCAGATAGAAACATTATAATTTTAGAAGATATAATTGATACTGGTATTACATTAGAAAAAATAATATCATTACTTAAAAAAGAAAAAGTGGGAGATATAAAAATAGCTACATTATTATTTAAGCCTGAAGCTTATACAAAAGATCTTGATATTGACTTTATTGGAAAGTCAATTGCTAATGATTTTGTTGTTGGTTACGGCTTAGATTATGATGAAGTTGGTCGTAATTTACCACATATTTATAAACTAAAAAAATAGAAAATGTTAAACATAGTATTATTTGGTCCTCCTGGAGCTGGAAAAGGAACACAATCAAACCTATTAATCGACAAATATAATTTAGTTCATCTATCAACAGGTGATATTCTAAGAGGAGAAATTGCTGCTGGAACTAAATTAGGGCTAGAAGCGAAAACACTCATGGACAGAGGAGATCTAGTTCCTGATAAAGTTGTAATTGGAATGATTTCTTCAAAATTAGATAATAACCCAAGCGCTAATGGATTTATTTTTGATGGATTCCCAAGAACTACAGCACAAGCTGAAGCTCTTGACAATTTATTAAACCAAAAAGGAACTTCAATCTCTGCTATGCTTTCTTTAGTAGTAGAAGATGAAGAATTAATCAAACGATTGCTAGCAAGGGGAGAAAGCTCAGGAAGAGCAGATGATCAAAATGAAACAATTATCGCCAATCGTATTAATGAATATAACAATAAAACTGCTCCATTAAAAGATTATTATGCTAAGCAAAAAAAACTATCTGAGATTAAAGGAGATGGCACAATAGAGGAAATTGCAAGTAAATTAAATATAGTGATTGATAAACTTTAGATGAGAGTTAAAAATTCCAATTTTGTTGATTATGTAAAAATCTTTTGCCGTTCTGGAAAAGGAGGTGCTGGATCTGCTCATTTTTTAAGAAACAAAATAACTGCAAAAGGAGGTCCTGACGGAGGAGACGGAGGAGAAGGAGGTCATATTATCCTTAGAGGAAATGAGCAAATGTGGACACTATTACATTTAAGATATAAGAAACATATTTTTGCAGAACAAGGTGGAGTCGGGAGTGGTAATCATAAACATGGAAAAGATGGAAAAAGCCAAATTATTGATGTTCCCTTAGGTACTATTGCAAAAAATGCTGAAACAGGTGAAATTCTTTGTGAAATCACGAAAAACAATGAAGAATTTATCATGGTTAAAGGAGGAATGGGAGGAAGAGGAAACTCACATTTTAAATCACCTACCAACCAAGCTCCAAGACACTCTCAACCTGGAGGAGCAGCAATTGAAGGATGGTTTATTTTAGAATTAAAGATACTGGCTGATATTGGTTTAGTTGGATTTCCTAATGCTGGAAAATCTACTTTACTGTCTGTTGTTTCAGCAGCAAAACCAGAGATTGCAAATTATCCATTTACCACTCTAGTACCTAATTTAGGAATTGTTTCTTATCGAGATCATAAATCGTTTATTATGGCAGATATTCCCGGAATTATTGAAGGAGCTTCAGAAGGAAAAGGGTTAGGATTAAGATTTTTAAGACATATTGAAAGAAATTCCACTTTACTTTTTATGGTTCCTGCTGATGCAGATGATATTGCTAAAGAATATACAATACTTTTAAGGGAATTAAAAAAATACAATCCTGAACTTTTAGATAAAAAAAGGATTCTTGCAATTAGCAAATCTGACATGTTAGATAAAGAATTAATAGATGAAATTAAAAAAGATCTCCCATTAGATTTACCAAGTATTTTCATTTCATCTATTGCACAACAAGGAATAACAGAATTAAAAGATTTGATCTGGGAAAAACTCAATAACTAATGAATAATTTACAGAAAATAGATGAATATCTTTTTAGATTAATTAATTCCACAGGCTGGGAGCAAATGGATGAAGTAATGATTCTTATCTCTTCTAAATGGTTCTGGATTCCTCTTTATGTTTATATTCTTTATTTAATTTACAAACGCTTCTCAGACCAATTCATAAAAATATTATTTTCATTAGGATTCTTAATATTTCTAGCGGATTTTGGTTCTGTACATTTATTTAAAGAGGTCCTTGAAAGATCTCGTCCTTGTCATGTTTTAGATGGAATAAGAGTGGTTGATGGATGTGGGGGGGCTTTTGGATTTATATCATCTCATGCTTCTAATTATTTTTCTCTTACATTTTTTATTGCTTTACTTTTTAGAAACTTCTGGGGATTTGTTCATCTATTCTCTTGGGCTGTCTTAGTAGGTTTTAGTAGAATCTATTTAGGAGTCCATTATCCTTTTGATATTTTAGGAGGTATGTTCTGGGGACTATTTGTAAGTTTGCTAACATATTATATCCATAGAATGAAAATTAAACAATTTGACTGGATCTGGTTTATTTGGTTAGTATTAGTTTGTATATGGAACTTTTTTTGGCCCAGCGCAACTCCAATTGCTGACGTATTGGTTGCAATTATTTTATCACTTTTAGTGGTATTTATTAAAAATAGAAAAAAATGAAAGAAATAAAGTCAGCCAATTATTCTATCTGGATAGGGGATGATTCTTTCAGCAAACTAGATTTATCTCAATATTCTAAAGTTGGAATTCTAGTAGATGAAAATACTAAAAGAGATTGTCTTAAAAAAATCCCCAAGGCACCTGGCATTTTAATTATTGAGATAGAATCTGGAGAAAAAAATAAGACTATAAATAGTTGTAACTTTATTTGGAATCAACTTATAGATAATAACTTTGATCGAAATTCATTATTGATCAACTTAGGTGGTGGTGTAATTGGAGATATGGGCGGATTCTGTGCCTCAACATACAAAAGAGGAATTAATTTTATTCAAATACCGACAACTCTTCTCGCAATGGTTGACGCCTCAATTGGAAGTAAAGTAGGGGTAAATATTAATGAATTAAAGAATCAGATAGGACTCTTCTCAAATCCAAATTCAGTAATTATAAACCCTATTTTCTTAAAAACATTATCAATTAATCAATTAAAATCAGGATTCGCAGAAGTTGTCAAACATGCACTGATCTCAGATAAGATGCTTTGGCAAGAGATTAGCAATAGTTCATTCAAGGAACTAGATTGGATGCACATTATAAAAACTTCTATTAAGATAAAAAATGAGATTATTCTTAAAGATCCAAAAGAAAATGATGAGAGAAAAAAACTCAATTTCGGCCACACATACGGACATGCAATTGAAAGCTATTATCTTAAAAAAGGAAATCCAATTCTACATGGAGAAGCAATCTACATGGGTATCATTCTAGAGACTGAACTTTCAAATTTATCATTAGAGGAAAAAAATGAAATTAAAAATTATATATTATCTAATTTTCAATTACCAAATTGCCCATCAAAATCAGAACTCTTAACTTTCATGCGAAATGATAAGAAGAACCTAAAAGGAAAAATTAATTTCTCTCTATTAAAACAAATAGGCAGCTGTACAGTAGATAATTTGTTCTCAGAAGATGAATTATAAGATTTCGCATCCAACCAAGATCGTAAGTTGTGACATTGATTTACCCTCATCAAAAAGTCTTTCAAACAGATTGTTAATTATTCAGGCACTCTGTAACACAGACTTTAAAATTGACAACTTATCCGATTCTTACGACACAAAATACTTACAAAAAGCACTAATATCTGATAAAAACACAATTGATGTAGGAAATGCAGGAACTACATTCCGATTTCTCACTTCTTACTTATCATCTCAAAATAATACTGAACATGTATTAACTGGATCTGATAGAATGAAGGAAAGACCCATAAAAGGGCTAGTAGATACATTAAGACGCATGGGAGGTAAAATTGAATATCTAGAAAAAGAAGGATTTCCTCCTTTAAAAATAATTGGAAGTAAATTAGAAGGGGGAAAGGTTGAAATTGATGGAGATATCAGCTCACAATTTATCACATCTATTCTACTAATTGCTCCAATATTAACAAAGGGAATAGAACTGCATATAAAGAAAGAGATAGTATCAATAACTTACATAGAGATGACTCTAGCATTAATGAGAGAATTTGGTATAGAGAGTTCTTGGAAAAATAATATTATAAGTATAGAACCTCAAAGCTATATAGCTAAGAGATACAGATTAGAATCAGATTGGTCTTCTGCTTCTTTCTGGTTTGAAATTGCAGCTTTATCTAATTCATGTAAAATAAAACTTAATGGACTAAAAGAAAATTCTATACAAGGAGACAAAAAAAATATCACAATATTTAATATGCTAGGTGTAGACGCTTCATTTCAAAAAGGAGTGTTAATTCTAAAAAAAAATCAAAAGATTCATGCTTATAAATCATATAACCTATTAAATACACCTGACATCTATCAATCCTTAAGATGTACTCTTTTTGGACTCAATATAGAATCTAAACTATTAGGGCTATCTACATTAAAAGACAAAGAAACTAACAGAATAATCGCGGTAGATAACGAATTAGAAAAATTAACTTCTTCAAAAATCATTGACACTTATCAAGACCACAGAATGGCAATGAGCTTTGCTCCGTGTTGTTTAAAATTTGGAGAATTACAAATAAATGATGTGGAAGTTGTAAGCAAATCATATCCTGAATTCTGGAAACATCTAAAAAAGGCCGGATTTATAATATCTGTTTTATCTGACTAAGACATGAGATCTCAAAAGAAAAACTCTTATTATGTTTCTTTCTTTCAGGATTAAAATAAACAGCAGTTAATCCTGCCTTCTCTGCTCCCAATACATCAACAATTAAGTCATCTCCAATCATTATGCTCTCATGTGATAATGCATTAGCTTCTTTTAAAGCATACTTGAAAATCCTTCGGTTTGGTTTCTTTACACCAACTTGTTCAGAAGTAATAATTATATTAAAATACACATCTAATCTAGATACTTTTAATTTAATAAGTTGAACCTCTTGAAATCCATTTGTAATGACATGCAGAGTATATCTCTCTTTTAAATAGGATAGAATTTCATGTGAGAATGGGAATAGTTCAGTCTTATATGGTGACTCATCAATATAAGATGATCCAAAATCCTCAGCAAGCTGAAGATCATTTATTCCATACTCTTGCATTGTAAGAAGAAATCTTTTCCCTCTCAGCTCTTCCTTACTAATCTCATCTTTCCTATACAAACTCCATAATATTTCATTATGAATTTTATATCTTCTAATAAATTCTTCTGGAGTATCAATTCCTTTCTTTACTAATGAAAACCTATCAATAAGTTGCAATAATGTCTTATGAGAATTTTTTTCAAAATCCCATAATGTTCTATCTAAGTCAAAAAATATATGTTTATATTTCATTTATTTCTTCTTTCCAAAAGCTAAATCTCCTGCATCACCAAGACCAGGAATAATATAAGATTCAGTGGTCATCTCTGCATCCTCTGAACCAATCCATAAAGTACAATCCTTTATAGGTATATTCTCTTTTATATACTCTACCCCCTCAGAAGAAGAAATAACAGAAACAATATGAATATGTTTTGGGATGCCTGTTCTTAAGAGTGCTTTAATTGCCAAGATCATAGATGAACCACTTGCAAGCATTGTATCACAGATAATAAGAGTCTTACCTTCCAAATCAGGCGATGCCATATATTCTATCTTTATCTCAAAATTGCCAGTATTTTGATGACTTCTGTAAGCAGAAACAAAAGCATTATCAGAACTATCAAAATAATTTAATAAGCCTTGATGAAGAGGAAGCCCAGCCCTTAATATAGTTGCTAATACTGGTTTTTCTTTCATTAGATACTCAGTAGATATTCCAAGAGGAGTCATGATATCTTTTGTTTTATATTCCATTTCCTTACTTAACTCATAAGCAAAGATCTCTCCAATTCTCTCAACATTTCTTCTAAAACGCATCGAATCATTTTGAATACTTACATCTCTTATCTCTCTGATAAAGTGATTGAAAATACTATTCTTTTTTCCTAAATTAATTATTTTCATCTTTATAAACTATTTGTTTAACCATATCCTCATACACATTCCTCCAATCTTCCCAAACACCAAAGTTACTAAATGTATCATTATGCCAAACACTTATTAAAGTTCCATTAACACGTTTCACCGCTTCAATAATTTCTGCAATTTCATTTTGCACATCTTCTGAATTAAGCTCTAAGTTAAACTTCAGAATATGATCAGTTATAGAAAAAGGATAAACCTTTATTGGCAAGGGTTGTTCCATATCTAAATCATAAAAACTAAATGGAGTAGCTATACCTGCCCTAAAACCTAATTCAGAAGCATATCCCATTGAAAAATCTTCAGCAACACCTAATGAAACAAGTCTTTTATAGGTTTCTGGCAAGGATAACTGTAAAAAATGTTGCCTACTAAAAAATACTTCTCTTTTCTGTATATCCTCTAATCTTGCAATTTCTTTTTGTAATATATTTATATTATCATTAGATCTAAATGACGGATGTATTCCAACTAAAGCTAAATCAGATAACCTCTTAACTAATGAAATAACATTATTATTTGAATAAGACAAATTTTTATCATTCACACCATAATCTCCAAGCAAAATAAAATACCTAACATCTATACTATATTTCTTTTGTAAATTAAATTGCAAAGAATAAGTGTCAAAAGGATCTTTTCTCCTCTCAAATAAAATAGAAAAGATAAATCTAATATTCTTAAAATCAAGATTTAATAATGATCGCACTATTAATGCAGTAGTTCTAACAAAACCCTTTCCCTTATATAAATAGGCATTATCAATATCAATAGTTGAGATATATCTAAAAGAAGCAGTTTCAACTTCTAACTTCGAATCAAAATCTGTCATAAAAACTATAAACTCTTGAATCCAAATATTTACAACAGGTTTTCTTAAGAACCCTTTCTTAAACGCTATACTTTCTGAGGCTAGATATCTTCCAAATTTATCTTTTAAATGAGGTAGGTACTCCTCATATCTACTCACCAAGTAAAAAACCGAAGAAAAAATATCATGTAAGTAGGATGAATCTTGAGTTGTCCTAAATAGATACTCTTTATTGTTTTCTTTAAAAAACTTCAAATCAACCTCTACAATATCTCTAGATGACAACAAACCATCAGCCTCAACGAAGATTTCATCATTAAATATTCTATTTCTAGAATAATTTATTTTGAGTTTCCCCGAAGATTGAAAAAGATCAATTTTATCAACTAACTCATAACTAACATGGCATATCTCCTCAAATATGAGTTTAAACACATATATATGTCTAGATGTGATTGTAGGAGTATATATTATTATCTCTTTCATAAAGCAAAAATAAAAAAAGGGCTAATCAATTGATTAGCCCTTTTTATGAGTTATTAATTTTTTTTAAGATAATGTATCTACATGCTTAGTTAACTTTGATTTCAAGTTAGCAGCCTTATTCTTATGAATTATATTTGTTTTAGTTAATTTATCTATCATTGAAGAGACCTTTGGTAACATATCTAGTGCTAATTTTTTATCAGTTGTTTCTCTTAGATCTCTAACTGCATTTCTTGCAGTCTTATGCTTATACTTATTCAACAATCTTCTCGTTTCAGTTTGTCTTATTCTTTTTAATGCCGACTTATGATTTGCCATAATTATTATTTTTAAGTAGCCCGACGGGGAATCG
>MDSW01044251.1_pt1 | contig 12816 bp, 11 predicted proteins | sample 811171 | NCBI WGS metagenome assembly MDSW01 (sample SAMN05326641, study PRJNA326480) | marine metagenome | isolation source: seawater | place: Atlantic Ocean: North West | collected 2012 | reverse complement strand
TCTCGCTTATCTGAACTTCAGTCTGATATTGTTTTGGCTCGGGAGGTAATAAATGTTCGGGATACTGAGTTAGCTCGGTTGCGTCAGCAAGTTTTGGCAGTCGCCGGACCCCAAAGCGTTAATGATTCCGAGGCTTTAGGCGATGGTCAGCAGTTATTAGGAAATGCCCGAAATTTTGTCGCTTCACACAGCATTGCTGTATTTGGGGGTCTTTTTGTCGCCTTGTTGTTTTTCATTATGGTGTCACGTAACCGCAGGCTAAAAAGTGCAGGGGAACACGTCGCTGAGAAGGACGGAAAGCTATTTATTGACGGTCAAGTCGGCGAAGTTGACGGGAATATGGGTGGTGAGGGCAGCTCGGCAATTTCTCAGCGGCTAAGCGACGAGGGAACAGGGGAGCTGCAAAATGCAAGTATATCGGATTTGGCTCCACCAGCTGAAGGAGCGGCCTATGGGGTGAGGGAAGGAAGTGCCGATTCGGACACTTCGCCTCTCGATTTTGCAGCCTCAAGCGCAGATCAGGAGAGTTTTGGTGACTTGGGTTTTCTTTCCGATCAAGAAAAGAGTGAAATTGAGTCCGTCAAGAGCGTCGAAGAAATCTTTTATCTAGGGGATGAGGAATCTGCGACAAAGCTAGAGTTAGCTTACGCCTATCAAAATATGGGGGATCCAGATGGTGCGATAGAGATCCTACAAGAGGTAATAAAAGAAGGGAGTAATGAGCAAATTGAAGAGGCTAAGAAATTCATTAATAGCCTAATTAAAACAGATAAATAGATTTTATATTTTAAGTAATTTGTGAATGAATTAAACACCCCTAGTTCAAAAAAGTATCGCATAGCCTTAGGCATAGAGTACGACGGGTCTTCCTACTCTGGCTGGCAATGTCAAAAATCTCCCAAGGTCGTTACGATTCAGGGCTATATTGACGCTGCGCTGACTAAGATAGCGAATAGCGATATTAAAACAATCTGTGCTGGCAGAACTGACGCGGGAGTCCACGCGACGAATCAGGTCGTTCATTTCGACTCACCAGTCGACCGTGGCGTCAAGGCTTGGACGATTGGTGTGAACAGCATCTTGCCGAAATCAATTCGAGTATTGTGGGCGAAACCTGTCGAGACGGATTATCATGCAAGATTCAGTGCTCAGGCGCGGAGATATAATTATGTGTTTTATCACCGAAAAATTGAGTCTGCTCTGTTATCTTCTAGGGTTACCCATGTTCCTAGGCCCTTAAATACAAAATTGATGCACGAAGCCACCCAGGCTCTTTTGGGTGAGCATGATTTCTCGGCATTTAGGGCGGCTGGTTGTCAGTCTAAATCGGCTAAACGGCGAATTATCTCGATTCGATGTTTCCAGAGAGGGGCATTTATAATATTCGACGTGAAAGCCAACGCATTTTTGCTTCACATGGTGCGTAACTTAGCTGGGGCCTTGCTGGAAATAGGTGAAGAGAAAAAAGAGGTTGCGTGGATGTCCCAGCTCCTTGCTAGTAAGGATCGAAAGTTGGCTGGTTTGACGGCTCCTCCCGATGGACTCTATTTAGTTTCCGTTGACTATCCACCTAGATACAACATCCCTCAAAGTCCGCACTTACCTATAAATCTCAATGAAACATAGGCTGGAAAGCGCTTATTTGATAGGATAATGATCTTTTGCAGTGACACCTACCTTGGCTCAACTCTGGATAAAAATTTGTGGCATAACTCGCGGCGATGATGCGGATATTGCAGCGGAGCTTGGCGCAAGCGCTGTTGGACTAGTTTTTTATCCTAAAAGTCCCAGAGCCGTTCTAGCTAAACAAGTTGCCAGTTTGGTAAGTAACGTCTGCGATAGAATTGATATTGTTGCGTTGTTTGCGAACCCGTCTAGAGAAGAAGTAGAGACAGTGCTCGAAACCGGATTTGTAAATTTGCTCCAGTTTCATGGTAGCGAAACGGAGGACTTCTGTCGGTCGTTTGATGTGCCTTATCTGAAGGCTTTGAGGGTAAAAAATTTTCAATTTCTGGCTGAATCCATTAATAAGTATGAGACTGCGTCATATTTGCTATTGGATAGCTATAGTGACCGCGAGCTTGGAGGATCGGGTGAAACTTTTGATTGGGCGCTTGGCAAAAGCTTTGTTCAAAAGGCCGGTCAGAAGGTTATCATCGCGGGGGGTTTGAATCCGGAAAATGTGAAAGAAGCCGTTGAACAAATTGATCCGTTTGGTATTGATGTGAGTAGTGGAGTAGAAGCATCCCCAGGGATGAAAGATGTGGCGAAGCTGAAGAGATTTATTGAGGGGGCAAGGAGTGTATAGGGTTAAATCAAGCAGTTTTGATGGGCCAGACGAGACCGGGCATTTTGGTCCATATGGGGGTACCTTTGTTGGCGAAACGCTCATTGCCGCAGTGGAAGAATTGGACGAGGTCTATTCGAAGCTGAGCAAAGACCCAGAGTTCTGGGCGAAGTTCGATAGCGATCTTAAATCGTATGTCGGCCGGCCGTCTCCTCTTTACTTAGCCGAGCGACTGACCGCCCATTGTGGGGGTGCTAAAATTTATCTTAAGCGTGAAGATTTGAACCATACTGGGGCCCACAAGGTTAACAATACTATCGGTCAAGCGCTCCTTGCGAAGCACATGGGGAAATCACGCATTATCGCTGAAACTGGCGCGGGACAGCATGGTGTTGCAAGCGCTACCGTTGCCGCAAGATTGGGTATGGAATGCCATGTTTATATGGGTGCAGAAGATATTATTAGGCAGGCTCCCAATGTCTATCGGATGAAATTATTGGGCGCTAACGTAATCTCCGTAGATTCTGGCTCAAGAACTCTTAAAGATGCTTTGAATGAGGCGCTTCGTGATTGGGCATCTAACGTTGACAATACGTATTACATTATCGGAACAGTTGCGGGTCCCCATCCGTATCCAAAATTGGTAAGAGACTTTCAATCTGTCATAGGGAGAGAGGCTCGTATCCAATCACTAGAGGAGTTTCAGAGACTTCCTGACGCTTTAGTTGCGTGCGTTGGCGGTGGATCAAACGCAATTGGCTTATTTCACCCCTTTCTTGACGATAAGGAGGTCGAGATGTACGGAGTGGAAGCGGGTGGAGAGGGAATCAAATCTGGCAGGCATGCTGCGCCTCTGAATGATGGGGTTCCGGGTGTTCTGCATGGTAATAGAACATATTTAATGGTTGATGATGATGGGCAAATTAAAGAAACTCATTCAGTTTCAGCGGGACTGGATTACCCTGGAGTAGGTCCTGAGCATTCATGGTTAAAAGATCTTAAGCGCGTTAACTACGTTTCAGCGACCGATGATGAAGCAATGGAGGCATTTCATTTGCTGACCCGGTTGGAAGGCATTATACCAGCACTTGAGAGCAGTCATGCGGTAGCTTATGCGATGCGCTTAGCTAAAAAAATCGGAGTGTCAAAAAATTTGGTGATTAATCTTTCAGGAAGAGGGGATAAGGATATCGAGACTGTAGCGAAAATCGAAGGAATAACGTTGTAATCTGTCATGAGTCGGATAAAGCAAACCACTGAAACCGCGGCCCGGCTGGGGGAAAAGCTTTTAATCCCATACCTTGTCGCGGGGGATCCAGATAATTCCTCCACTGTAGCTTTAATGCATTCCCTAGTAAAAAATGGTGCAGACATTATTGAGCTCGGTATTCCTTTTAGCGACCCTTCCTCTGATGGACCAGTAATTCAAAGAGCTGTTGAAAGATCCCTCGCTAGGGGAACGAGCCTTAAGGATACGTTTGGGATTGTCTCAGAATTTAGGCAATCAAACACCGAGACACCTGTTGTTCTCATGGGATACTTAAATCCGCTTGAAATAATGGGTTATGACGTATTTGTTGAGCGGGCACTCTTAGCTGACGTCGATGGAGTTCTTATCGTTGATATGCCTCCTAGAGAATCAGGGGAATTACGTAGCAAATTACAGAAAGCAGAAATAGACACTATTTTTCTTGTCGCGCCGACAACTAAAAAATCAAGAGTCAAAGATATTATCCAGCGAACTTCAGGCTATTTGTACTATGTTTCCTTGAAAGGGGTCACGGGTGCCGCTATAACGGAGCACGAAACAGTTTCCAAAAAGCTGAAGGAATTGCGTGTCGTAACAAAGCTGCCCATAGTGATTGGGTTTGGAATTAAAGATGAGCAAAGTGCTAAATCAATGGCTAAATTAGCAGATGGTGTTGTGGTTGGAAGTGCATTAGTGGATAGAATCGGGTCGGTAGGCATTGAAGGGCCTAGTCAGGATAATATCGAGGGTTGTACCAACATTATTAAAGCTATGCGAGAGGCCATAAATGATCTTAATTAGCGATTGCCCATTGTTGGTAGGGACAATTTCTTGAGTTGGATAGATAAATTACTTCCATCGATCGCCAAAACCGGCGAAAGATTGCAAAGGCGGAGTTCAATCCCAGATGGCCTATGGAAGCAATGCCCAAGATGTGAAGCCACGTTATATGAGAAGTCTTTGACTGAAAACGCAGACGTGTGCCCGAAGTGCGAGCATCACCTCAGACTCACTGCAAGGCGGCGGTTAGAACTTTTCTTGGACCCTGAAAATCAAGTGGAGTTGTTTTCTGATTTAAAACCGAAGGATATCCTCAAATTTAAAGATTTAAAAAGGTACAAAGATCGGCTTTCCAAGGCACAGAAACAAACCGGCGAAAATGACGCTTTGATCGTTACTAAAGGCCAGGTTAAAGGTGTAGGAGTTGTTGCGGCTGCGTTTGAGTTTGGCTTTATAGGTGGATCAATGGGCGCGGTAGTGGGAGAAAAATTTGTACAAGCAATAAATATCTGTATATCGGAGAGTCTCCCACTGGTTTGCTTTTCGACGAGTGGGGGCGCTCGAATGCAGGAAGCGCTTATATCTTTGATGCAAATGGCTAAGACCTCAGCTGCTTTAGAGAGGCTTAAACAAAAGTCATTGCCCTATATTTCCGTACTGGTAGATCCGGTTTATGGTGGGGTATCGGCGAGTTTGGCGATGCTTGGAGACATAAATATAGCCGAGCCTAATGCGCTGGTGGGGTTTACGGGCCCAGAGGTAATTAAAGAAACCGTTCGAGTGAATTTGCCAGAGGGGTTTCAACGCAGCGAGTTCCTATTAGAGCACGGGGCTATCGATATGATTGTGCATCGGAAGGATATGCGCGATAAGATTTCATCTATTCTCTCCAAGCTTCTATATTTTAGAAGCGAACGCATTTAATGCCCAATAAAGCTCCCGAAAATTCGAACCTGAGTTCCTGGCTTTCTTATATCGATTCGGTGCACCCTAGGAACATAGAGCTTGGTTTAGACCGTGTTCGAAGTGTATTTTCAGCGATGGATCTAAGTCCGTTAGCCAACAAGGTTGTTATTGTGGCGGGAACGAATGGAAAAGGTTCGTGCATTGCAACCATGGAGTCGATTCTAGTCAAATCGGGATATTCGGTAGGCAGCTATACCTCTCCTCACATTAGAAATTTTTCAGAACGCATAAGGCTTAATGCGATAGAGTACAGGGATATGCAACTCTGTCAGGCACTGGAAGCCGTTGAAAGCAGCAGAAACGGGGTGACCTTAAGCTATTTTGAATTTGCGACGTTAGCCGCTTTCTTTTTATTTTCTCGGGAGAGCTTGGATTTCGCCTTACTTGAAGTTGGTTTGGGTGGGCGTCTAGACGCTGTAAACATTGTTGATGCAGATGTGGCAATAATTTCTTCAATCGCGCTAGATCACCAGGACTGGCTGGGTGAAGATCTCGAGTCGATTGCTAAGGAGAAGGCTGGAATTCTTCGTTCTAAGGTGCCTCTTATCTACGGCGATAAGCAGCCCCTTAAAGCTATTACGGAGAGGGCGGAGATATTAAACGCTCCGTTGTTTCTCGCAGACCGAGAAGTGGGATGGGAAAGAGGCGAAGATTTATTAACCTGGCATTGGGAAGGCATGGACAAAGGAGAAAAGGTTAAACTTTCTCATCTTCCTCTACCTTCTTTGGCGCTTTCGAATGTGTCTTTAGCTATGCAAGCTCTTTTTTTATTCGATATTAAGATTGACCGTCGTGTTTTGAATTCCGCACTCAGTCAGCTTTTTTTGCCTGGGCGATTTGAGAAAAGAAGAGATAAGCTCACGTCGGTTAGGGTGATTTTTGATGTTGCTCATAATCCAGAGTCGGCAAAGTTACTAGGGCGGAACCTCATAGAAGAGAAAAAAAATCACAATAATGTTTGTCAAATTTCTGCAGTGATTGCTGTTATGGCAGATAAAGATGTTGAAGGTATCGTGGTGGCTTTAGAGGGCTCCATTGATAAGTGGTACCTTACTGAAGTGAGCGACTCGCGCTGTATGACAGCCGCTGAACTGAGAAAACAGGTTAAATTAACCAGTTTTGGCAAGATTTGCTCTTCTGAGAAGCCGATATTTGAATCTTACAATCAGGCATGTAAAGAAGCTGAGACATATGGAATCAGGCATCCTGGAAAGGAAATGGCGGTTCTAGTTACCGGTTCGTTCCACACGGTTTCAGCTCTGCGAGATCTGAGCTTTCAAGGCGATTAGCCTCGTCTGGTAATATAAATTCATAAAACGCTTTAGTTGAGGCTTGTTTTGATTAGAGGGAATAGGCAAAGAATAGTTGGCGCCACAGTGTTTTGTGCAGTGGCGCTGATTTTGTTACCGATGATATTTGACGGCCAAGGTAGCTATGAGTCACCGATGGTAAGTCGAATCCCAGTTCAGCCGCAGGTAAATTTGCTTCCTGAGCCTCGTCAAATAAGACCTGTAATTATCGCTGATTCGCCGATTTTAGAAGAAGAAACCTCTGAGACGGAACAAGCGATCGTTGATGCGCCTCCCACGGACACTTTAGTCTCCTCCGATTCTGCGGAATTATCATCGAGGGTTGAGGAAGTGAACGAAAGTCCTGTTCTAGACCAGTTGGGCTTGCCCCGGGGTTGGAGTATAAGGTTGGGCTCTTTTGCGGAGGTAACAAATGCTAATAATCTGGTAGATCGATTACGTGAATCTGGATATAAAGCTTACACGAAGAGTATTTCAAATGGAGTGGGGGATCTAACCAGCGTCCTAGTTGGTCCCTGGATAGATCGGGTTGTCGTCGACGAATATCAACAAGAACTGCAAGATGAATTTATGTTGCCAGGCGATATTGTTCTTTATGAAATCAATCAATAAAAAAAGTAAACGGTTGTCGATCAGATGAATTGGTTTGATACTGCAATTATTACCATTACAGGACTATCTTGTGCTTTTGGGTTGTATCGCGGCTTGATAAAAGAGGTCTTGTCCTTAGTCACTTGGATTGCCGCTTTACTAATAGCCAAAGGTTACAGTGAGTCGGTGTCTGGAGTACTTACAAGCTTAATTGACAGCAATGGTGTGCGCTATGCCGCGGCATTTGCTATGATTTTTATAGTTGTGATGATGCTAGGAACCTTCTTAAATTTTTTAATGTCAAAAATCTTGACGGTGACGGGGCTGAAATTCGCAGATAGGTTGCTAGGCGGTATTTTTGGAATCGCGAGAGGGGCGCTTATCGTTTTGGTCGCATTATTTTTTTCAAGAATTTTTATGTCCAATGGAGAAGAATGGCAACAATCAACAATTATACCCCATGGATTAATCGCGGTTGAATGGTCACAAAATTTTATCAGTAGTTTTAATGTAGCCCAGTAATATGATTTGCCTTACAAGCGGGCGGAGTGTTCTATGTGTGGTTTGGTAGGTGTAGTAACGAGTAAGGACGTGGGGGTCTGCTTATATGATACTCTCACGGTGCTTCAGCATCGTGGTCAGGATGCTGCAGGAATAATGACTGATGATGGTGGGAAATTAAATCTTAGAAAGAATAATGGGCTAATTAAAGACGTTTTTCGGACGAGGCATATGCGGGGGTTGACCGGTCAAATGGGTATAGCGCATGTCCGATATCCGACCGCTGGCAGCTCTAGTCCAGCACTCGCGCAACCGTTCTATGTGAACTCACCATATGGTCTAGCGCTTGCTCATAACGGAAACCTTACTAACTCCTTCGAGCTTAGCAGAGACCTCTTTAAGGAAGACCTTCGCCATATTAATACGGACTCTGACTCTGAAGTCCTTCTAAATGTGTTGGCTCATGAGCTGCAGCAACAAGAGAAAATAACCCCGACGCCCGAAGATATATTTCAAGCGCTCTCGAGAGTTTTTGAAAGATGTCGTGGAGGTTTTGCGGCTTTAGTTATGATTACTGGCTATGGCATACTCGGATTTAGGGATCGGAATGGAATTCGACCTCTGGTTTTTGGTAGTCGAGAAACTGATCGCGGCAGAGAATACATGATTGCCTCTGAAAGTGTGGCGCTAGATTCCCAAGGGTTTTCTGTAGAAAGAGATGTGGCGCCAGGTGAGGGTGTATATATTGATAAAAATAATCGGTTGCATACAAAACAATGCGCTAAAGAAGAGAGCCATACCCCCTGTATATTTGAGCATGTTTATTTCGCCCGCCCTGACTCGCTAATGGACGGTATTTCTGTGTATAAATCTCGATTACGCATGGGAGAAAAACTGGCGAATAAGCTACTCAAGGAGAGGCCTGATCATGATATCGATGTCGTGATTCCTATCCCTGATACCAGTCGCACTTCAGCCCTAGAATTGGCAAATAAGCTTGGCGTTAAGTTCAGAGAAGGTTTTGTAAAGAACCGATACATTGGCCGCACATTTATCATGCCGGGTCAAAGTCAGCGAAAAAAATCAGTTAAACAAAAGCTTAATGCCATTGGGTTAGAATTTAAAGATAAAAACGTCCTTCTTGTTGACGATTCGATTGTCAGGGGCACCACTTCGAGACAAATTATTCAAATGGCCAGAGATGCGGGTGCTAATAAGGTATATTTTGCGTCTGCTGCCCCGGGTGTGCGCTATCCGAATGTTTATGGGATAGACATGCCAGTCGCCTCCGAGCTTATTGCGTCAGGCAAAACAGATAAGGAAGTAGAGGAACTTATAGGTGCTGATTGGCTTATTTATCAAAATTTAGACGATTTAATTGCTTCTGCATCTGAGGGTAATCCAGAAATACCTCACTATGAGTGCTCTGTGTTCAACGGAGAATACGTCACTGGAGATGTTGATGAGGTTTATTTAAAGCGGCTAGAAAGTCTCCGCAATGACTCTGCTAAAGCGTTAAAGAAGGGAAATTCTCATTCGAGGAAACAAAGCTTAATTTCAGATCTTCATACTGAAACTTGACGCTAAAAACTTAGCCCCCGGTTAGGCGAACTTTATAGCCGAGCTTCTCGAGAAAATCTTTGGATTTAATCCTTTGGTCTCCTTGTATCTCTATTGTTGTGTCTTTTAAAGTACCGCCCACTCCGCAGTGCTTTTTTAACTCTTTTGTTATTCTTTTTAAATTATCTGAAGTCAGGCCCAGTTCGCTAATAATTGTTACTCCAGCGCCTTTCCTCTTCTTAATCTCTCGCCTTATTTTAACGATCCCATCCAAAGATTTTTTTACTGACGGTTGACAGCTACACTTGCGCAAAAGTCTGCTACAACGATTACACAAGTTGCTTTCACCTGTACGATAAACAAGACGAGATTCATTCATTATTAGATTGCTTTATAAAGCGGAGGGAGCGCAAAACGTTGCTCGCTTCTTAAAAGTTTATCCTTTCTTAATTTTAACCTTCGTAGCTGCGAGGCGGTCTTTAAGAAATCTTCTGAAACAAATTGAGGGTCTTCTTCATTTTCTCCGCGTTCGTTGAACAATAGTGATTGTATTTTGTCTACGTCTGGGTGCAAACTTGAAAGTTCGGGTTCTTGTAATATGTCTTCTACCGTAAGAGCGGCGTGTGTGGAGGTATAATGCATGCTCCATGTTACTAGCGCTTCTCGGATATCTCGCAAGTTCCTCCTCTCGCATGCAATCTTTAATCTCTTAAACGCTATTTTCTCATTATTTTCAGGAGTATAACGAGCTCTGAAAGCATCCTTCTGCACTTGTAGTTTTTGGGCTATTTTATCTTGACTCGGAAAGATCACTAGTCGATAAATGCTGACTGCTACTATAAAAAACGCAAATAAAATTAAGTAGTTCAGCCAAGAAGCGTTTACTTCGATGTATTCTGCTTCCTCTTGGGCGCTAATCATATCTCTATCCAAGGTTGGGCTGGCGGCCAATAAATTTTCGATGCTCTCGGTGGGTGTTACGGCCTGCTCTGAAGGCACCACCCCAGTGATGCTTGCTACCTCAATCACTGTCGCTGGAACGATTGCGATCTCTAGCGTATTGGTTTCAACGTTCCACCAAGGCACTTCAATTTCGGGAATTTCTATTTGGCCTGAGGCTGTCGCGACTAATGTTGAGGTTTCCGTCCGGCTACCGACGATGCTGCCATCTACATAATTCCTGTTAATGTCTGCTGGCTCGGAATAGACATTTAAACCGCTTATTTCTTCTGGACTAAACGGGGGTAGGACAGCGCCATCAAGTCCGTCTGCTATCATCGTGATTGTTCGCTCAATAGAGTCTCCAATCCTTAGGTTGTTTATATCGGTATTCCATTCCTCTTCTAAACTCAAGTTGGTAACCGGTAACCAGTTATCATTTGTAAGGGCGGCCGACGGTCTCTCTTCGACTTCGATCGTTATTCCATCTATAAAAGCCGTAACCCTTCTGGTATTTAAATTACGGAAAACAAAATTACTGGACCCATCAGTCACCTCTCCCCTAAACAATATGTCGGGAATTTGAAGCGGTCCGCTTCGCTGCGGAAATATGACATACCTTTTTTCATACACGCCATACCGGACTCCATCAATTAGGTTCTCATATTGATTGGGTGATCCGATTAATTGAATTACGGTATCGTCCATTTCTAGTTCGGTGAACTGTGGGTTTCTTATGCCATTAATCGTGTAATACAATTTGATAGTGAACAGCAATTGTTCTTGCACGTAGACAGTTTCTTTGTTGACTTCAATTTCAAGAAATAATTCGTCGCTGTCTTGGTTTGATCGGGGGCCCTCATTAGAGACGGTTACTATAATTGGGTTGGTTTGAGTATCGCTTATTTCAATAGCAGGAATCTCTATCTCTCCTTCGTTTAAGGGAAATAGAGTGATTATGTAATCTGTCCAAGATTCTACCGCACCGTTGATGCTTCGGACTTGGCTGGAAGTACGGGTCCCGAGCACATCAAAGTCGTCTGTGAGAGGGGTAAGATCTAGTTGCATTCCTTGGCGTTGCTCAAATATGCGTATGGTATAAACAAGCGTCTCACCACGAGCTATCTGATCTCTATCGACTGAAGCTTCAATAGTCTGCGCGGTTAACTCTTGTAAGGTAAGTGATAGCGTCAGTATCGACAGAGCGAAGGCCGTAAGTGTATTCTTCACCAAATTTGACCTCCGTTCTGAATGCTATTTGCTGTACCATTTAATTGTCTCTGTCGGTATTGATACCTGAATTTTCGACGTAATAACTCTCCCGGATCGTCCTCAATTCTCCTTAGCCACTGTTCCAAAGATTGTTGTTCTTCAAACTCTTCGTTGCTTGACTGGCTTGGAGTATTCTGTTCGCTGTTCGATTCGGAACTCTCTTGTTCCTCAGGAGCTTCGTTCTGTTGTTCATTCTGTTCTTGATCTTCGTTACCTTCCTGACTCTCTTGATCTTGATTTTCGCTACTCTGATCTTGCTCTTCAGATTCACTTTGAGAATTTTGTTCGGATTGGTTCTCTTGACTTTCTCCGTCTTGGTTCTCTCCTTCTTCAGACTCTTGCTGCTCTAATAATTTCTCAACAATTTCTTTATTGTAAATCGCGTCACTATTTTCAGGGTCTATCGTTATTGAAACCTCGTATGCCGCAATGGCCTCAGGATAATTGCCTGCTAGCGCGAGAGCATTCCCTCGATTATAGTGCCCGTCTGCTGTATCAATGGCGCTGAATGCGGCTATTGCTGTTTCATAGTTTTGAGATCTATAGCTTGCAGTGCCTCGCCAATCTGGGGCCTCAAATAGGGCTGCGGCGACGTCATGATTTTCGCTGGCATATGCTTCTGCGCCTTGCTGGTCCTTAGTTTTCCAAAGGTCTATCCATTCAAATGCATTTGCTTGTTGAGTGGGAGCAAGAAGACCTGCGCTTATAAAGAATGGAAAACTAAAGAGCCATCCGCGGCGGAAACTCATGGCGCATAGCGGCAGGACTAGAAGCAGCAAGAACGGGCCGGCTTCATTCCAAACATCAAACTCTTCTTCAACTTCGGTTAGTTCCTCGTTGTCCAGCAACGGGTTTTCTGTTAACAGGTAAGCGAGGTCTGCATCAGACAATTGTATATCATGGTATCTGCCTCCTACTCTATTGATGAGTGATTGGAGCACATTTCTATTCAGGGTAGGAGTGATCATCTCTCCATTTTCATCAGTCAGAAAGCTTCCGTCACTTGTTCTAATAGGTGCTCCTTCTGCAGTTCCGATTCCCATGACAAGAAGCTCATAGTCGGTTTCTTGTATTTGCTCCGTCAGCAATAATTCTTGATCGAAGCCGCTTATGCCATCCGTCATTAGCAAAATCCTGCCATCACTTGATTCGATATCATCCAACAGATTGATAGCCATATCGATTGCGGGGACTGGATTACTGCCAAATAAAGGCATGATATTAGGACTAAGCGATGGGACTAATGCGTCGATGGTAACAACATCGTCGGTCAGAGGAGTTACAGTGTGTGCATCACCAGCATAAACCACCAGAGCTGTTTGTCCTTCTTCTCTGAGAGACAAAATATCTCTTAGCTTCCT
>MDSW01223428.1_pt1 | contig 12817 bp, 10 predicted proteins | sample 811171 | NCBI WGS metagenome assembly MDSW01 (sample SAMN05326641, study PRJNA326480) | marine metagenome | isolation source: seawater | place: Atlantic Ocean: North West | collected 2012 | reverse complement strand
CGAAACAATATATCGTAGTGGCAAACAAAGTCAACACAATATATTGTAGTTTCACCGATAGACGCCCGCGTTTTTTTGAACCTCACAAAAAAGCCGTCGCCAACCACAGTAAAACCCGCTAGCACCCCCCCGATATTGCGTGGCGTGCTAGCACTTTAGGTGAGTCCTCACAAAACTGTGGCACTCGACCTATTGTGATTATCGTCACCTCAAACCACAAGATGTAGTATTTGGCGCAATTTCCAAATAAAAGGCAATAGCAATCCGAGGAAAGTCTGTAAACCGCTAGCAGGTAGCGCTCTTAAGTCTCGTATTATGGCATATTCGGAGGGCCTACTGGAGCAAAGAAAGAGGCGGAGGAAAGCAAGAGCAACAGAACCCCCAAACAAGATAAATAAATGACTGCTAAAACGCCGATTCTTTTGATAGACCCTTGTTTTCCAAGGCTTATGTACGCGCGGACACCATGGCCAGCAACCTAGCCCGATGCTAATTAACATGCTCGCTAATTAGTCCAACAATTGAAATTGAAGCGTTACAATACGATATTTTTCAAGACTACCACAAAAAAACAAAAGCAATGGCAACAACGGAACAAACTCCAACCTCACCTCCGTTTTCGATCGGCGAAGCCCGAAAGATTGTTGGGGGCGGTCTGTTCAAGCACAACGCACTGATTTACTGGACCGATTTTGTGGTCTGTTGGGTTATTGGGTTTTACGCCTATGCGCACGCCCGCACCTACGCTGCCAAAATCTACCTATCTGACTTTGAACAGAACTGGAAGATGGACGGGATCGCGATCCCCGAATCGAATTCGATGCTTTGGGCATGCTATGTCGGCACGACCCTCATCGCTTGTTTGTTCTACTACCGCATCGCTATGTTCATTCACGAAATCGTGCATATGAAGGGACGTAACCTGCTAATCTTTCGATTCGTCTGGCATGTTCTCTGTGGCATTCCGTTCTTGATTCCATCCTTTGTTTACCATACCCATCTGGATCACCATCGCAGTAAGCACTATGGGACCGAGCGTGATGGAGAATACCTTCCGCTTGGCCAGCGACCTCCATGGCAGATCATTGTCTTTCTGCTACATCCGTTTGTTGTGCCGCCTCTGGTGTTCATACGCTTTTTGTTTTTCACACCAATTGCCTGGAGCATCCCCAGTTTCCGACTGTTTGTCCATCAACGCTGTTCGTCGATGATTATCGATCCATTCTACATCCGCCCTTCCGAACCCGCTCAGGCACGTCGACGAATGGCCATCCAGGAACTCTTCTGTTTTCTCTGGTTGCTGTTGCTTGTAAGTGTGGTTTTCTTCACTAGAGGCACACTGCCATGGCCTTTCCTTATTCAGTCCTATACCACGGCAGTCATCCTCCTAACACTCAATGCTTTACGCACACTAGGTGCTCATCGTTGGTCTAATTCCGAAGGCCGAATGACTTTTGAAGAGCAGTTACTGGATTCAGTTAATTACCCTGACAATCCAATCCTAGGTGAACTATGGGCTCCAGTAGGCCTACGCTATCACGCCTTACACCATCTATTCCCCGGCATTCCGTATCACAATCTCGGGACTGCCCACCGAAAATTAGTTGCTAACCTTCCAGCCGAAAACATATACAATCAAACCGGTGCAAGAACACTCAACGGAGCGTTGCGAGATTTATGGCAGCGTGCCAAAAACTCCACTGCGATCAACAGTAGCCCAGAGAATTCATAAACCCGTTCACTTCACCTAACTCAGGCTCGACCAACTCAAAGAGCACACGGAGAAAAAACGATGTCACTCAAATTCATTGCCCGAAAGACACAACCGCTGCTGGCGGCCATGTTCGTTGTTGCATTGACATCCAGTCTGCTATCAGGACAGGCCCCAGACCTCGAGAAAGGCCTGCCTCCGCAGGCCAAGCCACGCATTACCAATAGCCTGGGAATGACGATGGCCACGATCGATGCGGGCGTTTTTCAAATGGGCGCACCTGAGTATGTCGTTCAGGTTGCTTTGGATGGCAGTCGATTTCGCTCGGGCCAAATCTTTATGGTTGATGATGCGGCGGGTAAAAGCGCTCGTTTTGAACTCATCGATGCAGATACCAAAGCAACAGCCCGACTCTACACACCTGTCCCGTTTAGCAGTGGAGTGGCAACGAATACTCCCTCCAGTCCGGAACAAATTGCTGCCAGTATTGCGACTGCTATCAATGCACAAACCGATGCTGGAAAGCTTGAAATCACCGTCAACGTGCAAGGAGCCTTTTTGAACTTCGTCGGCATCGGCCTCTTTAGCGCTGGACGCATCAACACCGACAATGACAATCGAGTGATCGTGCGCAAACCCGATCCTTACGCCAACAATGACGAGCGACCACAACATCGAGTCGAACTCACCAAGCCTTTCCACATCGGCGTTACCGAAGTTACGCAGGAACAGTGGCAAGCAGTCATGGGCTCCAATCCAAGTGACTCGAAGAATCCACACTTGCCGGTAAACAACATTTCCTATGGAGATGCAAAAGCCTTCTGTGCCAAGCTCTCCACCCTTCCGGAAGAAATGTCCGCTGGACGCTCCTATCGATTACCAACTGAAGCGGAGTGGGAATATGTATGTCGAGCAGGCACGCGTACCGCTTACAACTACGGCGACTCCTTCGACAATACAGAGATTGACTTAGGACAAGTCCTAAGCGAATACGCCTGGTTCAAAGCCAACTCCGATGCCCCGCAAATCGTTGCTGGAAAGCAACCGAATCAGTGGGGGCTCTATGATCTCTACGGAAATGTGGCTGAATGGTGCGAGGACGTCTACTTGCCCAGTTACTACGGAGACAATCCTCCCGGTCAGGACCCTACGGGCCCAGCTACCGGAAGCTTGCGTATATTACGAGGTGGAAGTTATATGTCTCAGCCTTCTTCGTGCCGCTCCAGCTACCGGGGAAATGCAAATCAATTAATACGTAGTCGACAAAACGGCCTGCGTATTGTTTGCATCCAAAAATAGCTGACGCTCGCCGGCGAATCACTTTCGACAACTGTAGAAAATCGCCGGTGGGACATTCCGCCACACGACAGGACTAATAGAGACTTCAGAAAACGTATCCTTCAGGCGTTTACGAAATCGTTTCGCATTCTGTAATGGCAAACCGTGCACATAAGCAAACGTCACGAACTGCCCCCGATCAGCCAAAACGCTCAAGGTGGCATTCATCAATTCTTCCTGCAGTGGTTCAGGAAATGCCGTCCACGGTAAACCGCTAACAATAGCATCGACGAAATCGACCTGCTCCCGATCACAAATTGCCCGAATATCACTTACCGATTCATTGAACACTTCCAATTCGGGAAGCTTTTGCTGCAACACTGGGATGAATTGATCATTTAACTCAACGGCGAACAGACGCTGATGCGGCTCAATACGCTTAAGCAAATGTCTGGAAATCGCCCCTGTTCCCGGTCCATACTCCACCACGTTCGTCAGGGTATCCCAGGATAATTCGTCTAACATCCCATTGGCCAGATATCGCGAACTAGGTGCCACAGCCCCCACTTTATTGGGGGATTTAAGAAACTGGCGAAAAATGGTTCGGGCTTTAAGCATGAGCGTATTTTAGAGGGGTTTTGTCCATAACAATAGTACGCTTCAAGTGAATCTAAGCAACGTATCTCATCGCTGGGCTTGCTATCTGAGTGGCATGTTTCATAATATTAAGAGGCTGAAAAAACCGATAAACATTACAAGTAACCAACGAACCAGCTGTACAGCAGGAAACACACTATGTTAACGATTTATGGAAAATCAAAAGGCAAACAAGGCTATTGTGACGGAATGCAACGTCGTGACTTCCTCAAGATCGGGGGAATGGCCATGGGTGGGCTTTCGATGGCCAACATGTACGATGCCGACCTGCAGGCAAAGACCGGTTCGAATCACAAAGCGATCATAAACATTTACATGCCTGGGGGCCCTTCTCACATCGACCTGTGGGATCTCAAGCCTGACGCCCCTAGTGAAATCCGTGGTGAGTTTCGCCCCATCAAGACAAATGTTCCGGGGATCGAGATCTGTGAGCATTTCCCACAGATGGCCAAGATGATGGATAAGTTTATTCCGATTCGCTCGATCAGCGATGCCGATGGACGACATGATGCCTACCAATGTATGACCGGCTGGAAATTCGGCGAACGCGGACCACGTGAAGGACGTCCCAACTGGGGATCGTGGGTCTCTCACCTTCAAGGTAACGTCAACAATGCCGTACCTGCCAATGTGTCGTTAATGTACCCCACCGGCAATCGGACCTGGGGAGAAACACAAATGGGTGGGATTCTAGGAGTCAAGCATTCACCCTTCGGGCTGGTTGAAAAAGATCCGATGAAAGACCCTAGCAATATGGTCTTACAAGGCATCACTCTGGATCGCCTCAGTGATCGCGAAAAATTACGTTCTGCCTTCGACACCTTCCGTCGTGATGTTGATAACTCAGGTGTCGCCGATGGCATGGATGTCTATCACCAACAGGCATTAGGGATTCTAACTACGAGCCAATTAGTGGATGCTCTTGACCTTAGCCAGGAAGACCCTAAAGTCCTCGCTCGTTATGGTGAAAACGACCCGTCCTACCAACGTGACGGTGCCCCTAAAATGATCCAAAATTTCTGTATCGCTCGTCGACTAGTCGAAGCTGGCGCCCGTGTTGTCTCGCTCAACTACAGTCGCTGGGACTGGCATGGCGGCGACGGCATGAACTTCCCTCGTTCGCGTCAGGAATTCCCTAAACTCGACCAGGGGCTAGCTGCCTTGGTAACCGACCTACACGAACGTGGCTTAGATCGCTACGTATCCGTTGTGGTCTGGGGAGAATTCGGACGAACCCCTAAGATCAACAAAAACAACAGTCGTGACCACTGGCCACGTGTCAGTTGTGCAATGCTTGCCGGAGGTGGCATGAAAACCGGTCAGGTTATCGGCGCTACCAATAAATACGGAGAACACGCAACCGAACGACCTGTGAAATTCCAGGAAGTCTTTGCCACACTCTACAAAAACGTTGGCATTGATAGTTCTAAGGTTCGTTTCTTCGATAAGACCGGTACTCCGCAGTATATGGTACGTGAAGGCATCGAGCCCATTCACGAGATTATCTAACGTCGGCCGCCTGTCCATCGCGATCACTTGCTTACCTTGACTGGCTTCCACATGGACCTAATCATTCGCAACGGAACCGTCATCGACGGTACGGGACAACCACGATTCCAAGCTGACGTCGGTGTCAAAAACGGAATGATTACCGAAGTAGGCGTCCTCACCGACGTAACCGCATCCGAGGAATTCGATTCGACGGGAAAGATTGTTTGCCCGGGGTTCATCGATGTTCACAATCATAGTGACGGCTGGCTGTTGCGTGACGGTCACCAAACCTGCAAAACCCAGCAAGGGTTCACCACGGAAATCATCATGTCTGATGGCATTTCCTATGCCCCTGTTTCCTGCCTAAACTGGCGAGACTGGATCTACTACCTCCGTGGCCTGAATGGACTTCGCATGCAGGACTACACTGGCTGGGAGTCGCTTGACGACTACCTGCAGATTCTTGCAACGACCAGTGTCCAAAACTTCGCAGCTCAGATCCCCTACGCAAACCTCCGTACTCTGGTCCACGACTTTAGCCGAGGGCCACTCGATGACTCGCAAATCACCCGCATGAAACAACTCGTCGAAGAATGTCTCGATGCTGGCGCCGTCGCACTTTCCACCGGACTGGATTACATCGCACAATGCCACAGTCCTACCAGCGAACTAATCCACGCCTGTCTCCCGATGGCCGGCCTCAACAAACCGTATGTCACTCACATTCGTTATAAGTCAGGTCTGCTTGAAGGCATCAAAGAAGCTATTGAAATCGGACGCCAGGCAGGTGTTCCCGTCCACATTTCCCACCTCAAATGCCAACCACCCGTTCACCCAGAGCAGGTTTTTGAATTAATTGAAGAAGCCTGTGCTGAAGGCATTCCAACAACCTTTGATGTTTACCCATACCAACCGGGCAGTACCATGCTGAACTACCTACTGCCATATGAAGTTTGGGAAGACGGCCCACTAGCCGCCACGGGGAAACTGGCTCTCGAAGACATCCGGCAGAAAGTCAGACACTCCTTCCATTCATACCGACTTGATTTGGATCACGTCCTAATGGCTTGGTCGCCATCTGCGGATCATATTCAGGACTGGGGAAAAACGTTGGCGCAGATCGTTGAAGAAAGCGGCAAGGATGCCGTCGAAGCTTTAACCGACCTACTCCTCGATGAACAACTCGGAGTCCTATGTGTTATGGACGAAGGCGACGACAAACTGGTCGAGCCCTTCGTAGCACACCCTCGTTGCATGATGGGAACTGACGCGATTTATCAACCTGGAGGTAATGTACATCCCCGTGCCTTCGGCAGTGCCGGACGCTGGCTAGGATCATTTGTCCGTAATGCCAAACTTTTCACGCTCGAAGAAGCGATTCGTAAAATGACATCACTTAGTGCTGATACATTTGGACTAAAGGGCAGGGGACGTTTAACGGCAAACGCCCATGCGGATATCGTTATCTTCGACGAGAACAATATCCAAGATCATGCTGGATTTGGGGATCCACAACATGCCTGCTCTGGAATCGACCAAGTCTTCATTAACGGAAACAGAGTGATCCAGGATTCCAAACCACTTGAATTTTCTTCCTCGTCCAAAACGCCTCCCGGCCAACGCCTGTAAACCGGAGCTCAACTCAACTGCAACGAAATCCCTTATATGCCTACCTACGTTTATGAAGTCGTCGAGAATGGTCAGCCGACTGGAGAACGATTTGAAGTCGTTCAATCGATGTCTGATGAATCGCTTACAAAACACCCCGAATCCGGCAAGCCTGTCCGCCGCGTGATCCTTCCTCCTCATATCGGCGGCAAGTACTCAGACGGAGCGATGAATCGCTCGATGGCCAATGACGGTAAACTCGACAAACTTGGCTTCACTAAGTACGTCAAAAGCGGCGACGGCACGTATGAAAAAGCTTTCGGCAGCGGCCCCAAGAATATTCAAAAGTAGTAGATTCCTTGACCGCCAGAATCATATTGAGCCGATATTTCCATCTTTTCTCTATTCAACGATCTAATACTGTGATGTTCTCGTATAAGATAGGAATACGTAACTGAACTCTATTTACTCTCCTAAATCACCTTAGACAGAGAACGCTATACCATGAGCTTGATCAACAAAACACTTACCATGCTGGCAGTCGCCACGCTAGTTCTGTCGTCGATCTCCAACGCTGTTGCGGACGATGACCACTACAAAGGCTGGACTCGAAGCTTCGAAGAAGCGAAAGAACTTGCCGCGAAAGAAGGAAAATCTATCCTGATGGAATTCACTGGCTCGGACTGGTGCCCGCCCTGTAAAGCACTTCACAAGAACGTGCTTAGTCAGGACGCATTCCAAACCGTTAAGGAAGATTACATCCTACTAGTTCTCGACAACCCGCGCGACAAATCGCTTGTCACACCTGCCGAGCAAGAACAATACAAACAGCTTTCCGGCAAATTTCAGGTTCAGGGCGTACCTTCCATCTTCCTGGCTGATGCAAAGGGACGTCCATTCCATTTCCAATCCGGATATGGCGGTCAGAAAGCAGAGCAATGGGTTGCGGACATTCGTGCCAAGAAAGAAACTTTAGACAAACGCAATGCCGCATTCGAAAAAGCCGAATCCGCCACAGGTGTGGAAAAAGCCAAGGCATTGGATGAAGCTATAAGCATTGTCGATGCGAAAGTTGCCGTGGCATTCTATGGAGATTCTGTCGATCAAATCCTTGAACTCGATGCGGATGGACTAGGCGAAAAATATGCCGCCATCAAGCGTGCCGTTGAGTTTGAAGAGACTCTTGGTACTTTAACAGCCAAGAAACTCGATGCTGATAAACTCTCCAGTGAATTAGATGCCCTCATCGAAAAGACTAAGCCGGCCGCTGAGCAAGGACAGATGGCACTGTTCATGCGTTCCCAGCGACTATTTGGAGCAGGTAACAAACCGGCTGCTAAAGTCCTATTGCTCGCAGCTCAAAAACTCGATCCAGAGTCGCGAGTCGGCCAGCAGATTCCTCAGATTCTTGAGAACTTTTTCAAAGACTAACTTAAGACCGAGCATTCGAAACGAAAATAGCTGGAGTATTAACACTCCAGCTATTTTTTTATGTCCATGAATCATCGCCAAAACATCGTTTCTTGCTATTTACCCTGTGTAGAGTTTTTCCATCACCTTGCCATTGTTGAGATGCATGGGGCGGTTTTCTCGGTCACGGATAATACTTGCTGGGTCAATACCCAAGGTTGAATAAATGGTGGCTCCAATATCATTCGGGTGATATGGAGTGGTTTCCGGATGTCCGGCATGTTTATCGGATTTCCCAATCACCTGTCCTCCACGTACACCACCACCGATAAAGATTCCGCTGTATCCGGATGCCCAATGGTCGCGTCCCGGATTCTTATTGATCGTTGGAGTTCGCCCGAATTCTCCCACCACAACGATCAGCACATCATCTAGCATATTACGTTGCTCTAAATCATCCATTAATGCCGAAACCCCGTGGTCAATTCCCGGCAACAACTTATTCTTGAGCCTCGGAAAGTTATCCGAGTGAGTGTCCCATGACTGGACGATTCCCATATTACATTGCACGTAGGGGACACCATGCTCTACCAATCTTCGAGCGAGTATTAATGTCTGGCCATATTCGGAGCGACCATATTTGTCTCGCAGTTCGTCGCTTTCTGCACGAATATCGAATGCCTTCGCAATATTAGGCGAGGTCAGGAGATTGAGTGCCTCTTCCTGCTGACTGGTGAACTGAATTCCACGAGCAAACTGGTCGAGCCGCTTTGTTTGTTGATTCAATTCCTTCAAAATTCCAACTCGGTTACTCAGGCGACTGGTGGTTATCCCATCCATCATCTGAATACCGTGTACTTTGAATTTCTCACTGTTCGGATCGGAATTCACCTGCCAGGGATCGTACTTAGGTCCAAGGAATCCCGCGTGTTGTCCGGGCCAAGTTAACGGGCCTTCGATCAATGGGCGGGGAAGGGTAACCTGACAAGGCATGCCGTTGGTCGTTGGATTTAACAATTTGATCCCGCCACCATAGCTGGGGCGGTCGAGCCTTGATAATTCCTTGTCTTCATTCGCATTACCACGGAAGACCTGTGGCTCACCGGTCAGTGTGTTGTGCGTACCCGACAAATGCCGGTTGTCCGGATGAGAAAACGATCGTACGACCGCGATCTTATCTGTGCGGTCAGCCAGTTTTGGAAGATGCTCCCCGAACAGTACTCCTGGAATCTTTGTTTGGATTGTATTGAATTCACCGCGAATATGAGCGGGCGCATCCGGCTTCGGATCAAAGGTCTCCAATTGGCTCCCGCCACCGGTTTGAAAAACCAGAATGACTGACTTTCCCTGCCTCCGCTTATCGGCAGCCCGAAGCAGAGCCGGAAGCGTCAATCCTAAGAAGCTTGAGCAACCAACTTGTAATAGGTCTCTGCGATCAATACGGCTAAATGACACAATTCGTCCTTAACTTGGAATGATTTAACATACAACCATTATGGCATAACTTGATTTCTAATGACAATCACAAATTTATGTTCCCCTCTTTACTATTCTTCGGGTCAATCGAGTTATAGAATCATGTTTTTCGATACCAACTTTATCATCGCGGAATGTCAATATGAAATTACCTAATCTAATAACAAGCACGTTATTACTTGTTTTGAGTTGTGTCACGGGCGTCCACGCGGAAGTCACCCTTCCGTCCATCCTTGGAAGCCATATGGTATTACAAAGAGAAACTCCAATTACTCTTTGGGGCTGGGACGACGGTGGCCAAAAAGTTACGGTGCAACTAGGAAGCGACTCCGCTTCCTCTGTAGCCGATGATTCAGGACTTTGGATGGTTGAATTAAAACCATTGAAAGCCGGCGGCCCGCACAAAATAAGTATTTCCGGTTCCACTGACATCACACTAGAGGACGTGCTTATCGGTGAAGTTTGGCTCTGTTCCGGACAATCCAATATGGAATGGCGAGTGAGCCAATCACTCAACCCCCAAGAGGAAATCAAGAACGGCAACCACCCCAATATTCGCCATATTAAGTTTCCGCATCGCCCAAGTGACAAGCCCGAAGACAATATCAAGTCTGAGGGATGGCAGCCAGCGACCTCACAAACCGTCGCCCAATTTACTGCCGTTGGTTACTTTTTTGGACGCAAGCTACAGGCTGATCTTGATGTCCCTATCGGGCTAATCGGATCCAACTGGGGTGGAACTCGAATTGAACCATGGACTCCACCTGTCGGTTTCAAATCAGTACCAGCACTAAAGGATATTGCGGAAAACCTAGATAAATATCCCACGAAGAATGGGAATGGAGCAATCAATCACCAAACCCCACTAGCCTTGTACAATGGCATGATCCACAATTTCCGACACCTAAAGTTCAAAGGGGCTATTTGGTATCAGGGAGAATCTAACCGAGGTGAGGGCCTGCTCTATCATGAAAAAATGAAGGCGCTTATTCAAGGCTGGCGAACTGTATTCAAAAACCCTGACATGCCTTTCTATTTTGTTCAACTCGCTCCCTATACTTACGGCGGAAGTGAACTCGCTTTGCCCGAAATCTGGGAAGCCCAGGAAGCAACTCTGGCCATTCCGAATACTGGAATGGCGGTTACCACCGATATCTCCAACCTGAAAGACATCCACCCTAAAAACAAGCAGGATGTTGGTCTGCGGCTAGCACTTTGGGCATTGGCTAAAACTTATGGGAAGGAAGATTTGGTTTACTCCGGACCTCTCTACAAAAGCCATAAAGCCGTTGGGGCGACCATAGAGATCTCTTTTCACCATACTGCTGGGAGTCTGGCTTCGAATGACGGAAAACCTTTAAATCATTTCCAGATTGCCGGAAGCGATGGAGAATTCAAACCGGCCGTCGCTAAGATTCAGGGAGACAAGGTCATTGTCGCCTCCGATGGAATCGCGAACCCTGTTCATGTCCGATTCGGATGGCATCAACTGGCGGAACCTAATCTAGTCAACGCGAAGGGACTGCCCACCTCTCCTTTCCGCACTGACAAATAACATCTGCCTGATACGATTTAATCAACAAGGCTTTCATTCCCTGCTATTCTTTAGACGTGGGAGTGAAAGCCTCGTTTTCTACCCCTTCAGCATTGTCTTTTTTGAGCAACAGTAAGTACTGGTCCGTCTCTACTGCCCAACTAAGCCAGCTTCTCTGCCCGATGACACTCCAACCTTTTCTTGGCCGATGAGCCAAGGCATATATAGCAAGCCCTCGCCAACTACGTGTTAAGTCCCCTTCACGCTGTCGGCTCGCGTAGTCTTCGGAAGTTCGTAGCCAACCATTCAAATCCATTCCCACGTCAATATCCTGAGGGCGTAGGCCCTCTTCTGACAACCACTGGTGCATTTGCAAGTTTCTTTGGTGATTGAAGGCCAGCCAGTCATGAGTAAAGGTCATGCTGATGTATCCTATGGCGAATATGGCAAGCCAGACCAGAGTTGCTGACGCACGTCCTAGGCGTCGGAAGCCCTCTAGAGCCGGACTGGTCCCGACCCAGATGACGGCCGGTACAAATAAAACCAGCCAATGTCGATCCACGATATTCTCCACAACCGCCAATAGAGCAAGGGAAACCAAAACACAAAATACGAGAATCCCCGTTCGCCATGGCCCAATTCCAAAGGACGAAACCCTACTTTCACGCCGTTGGCCTCCTGAAAATCCCAAAGCAACACAAACAGCCAGAGAAAGAATACTCATTAGCGTCAAGATCTGCCAAATCAAAGGTATCCACTTCACATCACCCAAATAAGTCCAACTACCGTCGGGGTGTGGAGGATCAGCAAACAGAACCGGACCGAAGTGCGCATTATGCAAAAAGTACCCCACCGATTGGGTGATGTATGTCCTGCATCCTGTTGCCACAAAGACGCCTGCCCAGAGCAAACAAACCAAGCCAATCCACCAACGATTAATGAGTACTTCCTGCCGTTTGATCAGTTTCAGTACAACACTGGACGATATGGGCAACAACAACATCCCAAGCAATAATCCAGTGCCATAGAGATAGATTGCTATTTGCTTCAAACGTTCGAGATCAAACACCTTGATGAACAATGTACCCGTTCGAGATTGATTCCCAGGCACTAAACCAGCCCACTCGAAGACTAATAGAGAGATTGCTGGCACGCCTACCAACATCCCCAACCTAAGTAGTATCTGTCGTTTGGTCAGTGAAGTTCGGTTCGCCCAGAGGACGTATATCGGTACCACACCAATGAGCACATGAGTTTGACGGCACCAGAAAACCAGAGCCGTTAGCACGCTGCCCAAAATCAACGGACCAACTCGTCGACATTGATCGCTACAAATAAAGCACAACAGCGCATAGGTAACAAACATTAACGCAGTAACATCAGTCATAAATGTGAAGGTGTGTCCAAAAAACAGTGGACAAATCAATAAGCTGACTGAAGCCAGTATTGCGAATTGCAACCGCCCTCCTAACATCAGGACAACGAGCATTACGCCAACACAGGTTAGCCATCCGGCAACGGCCTGTGACAAGTGCAACGCTTCAAACGAGAACTCTTCCGACACAAAGGCTACGCTGGTGGAAAAACACTTTCCGACGGCTCGAATAATACAGGACAATGTGCGTAGTCTCGGAATTGAATCGACGGTAGAT
>MDSW01179582.1_pt1 | contig 12817 bp, 12 predicted proteins | sample 811171 | NCBI WGS metagenome assembly MDSW01 (sample SAMN05326641, study PRJNA326480) | marine metagenome | isolation source: seawater | place: Atlantic Ocean: North West | collected 2012 | reverse complement strand
TATTAATCTTATTTTTGTCTTCTTTAAGTGCCATATCCTAGGCTATAATATTTACAATAAAATGAAATATCTAATAAAATTTTATACATTGCTATTATTTTTATTAATAATCAGTTTCAAAACTTATGCTTTTGATAAAATCAAGATTGGATTAGTTATACCTCTTTCGGGTGAAAATAAAGAACTTGGTGAAACAGTATTAAATTCAGTTAGACTGGCTATTAACGATATAAATGATGATAATATCGAAATTGTACCAAGAGACAACTTTAACGATCCTGATCAAACTTTGAAGGTATCTAAAGACCTTTACGAAGATGGTATAAGAATAATTATCGGTCCAATTTTTAAAAAAAATACATCAAAATTGAATCAATTGAATAACGATTTAATATTTTTATCTTTTACTAATAAAATTGATAAGGCTAGAAAAAATATTATAAGCGCAGGTGTAAACTCAATTTCCCAGTTTAATGCAATAAAAAAATTTCAAAATTTAAATGGTATAGAGAGAAGCTATTTATTTTCACCTAATACAAATATTCTTGAAGAAATAAAAATAGGAATTAAAAAATCAGAAATTAAATTAAAAGATAAATTTTTTTATGATCCTGATCCAACGTTGATAACAAAACAAATTGAAGATGTAACCAGGTATAGAATTAGAAAACAAAACTTAGCTGATGAAATTAAAAGAGTTGAAAACTCTAATGAAAATAATAAGGAAAAAAAATTAGCTCAACTAGAAAAGCTTGATACGATTGGGGGAATAAATTTTGACTCTGTAATTATAGCTGATTTTGAAGAGGATTTAAAAAGTGTTGCCACTTCTCTTATTTATACTGACATCCCTCCTACAAGGGTAACTTATATTACATTAAATCAATGGTTTGATAAAAGTTTATTAAACGAAAGTATGATTCAACCAATTTATTTCCCTTCTGTAAATTATGAAAACTATATTGAATATCTTAATAAGTTTAACAATAATTTCAAAACTAACTCTAATCAAATAGCTTTCTTAAGCTATGACTTAACCGGATTAGTTTACTACCTACTTTTCAAAAATAATTTTATTGTGGATAGTCAAATTTTTTATAAAAAAAATTCATTTAAAGGAAAAATAGGTATTTTTGAAATAGATAAAAATATAATAACTCATCAGCTTAATTTTTATGTAATTGAAAACAAAGAAATTAAAAAAATTTTTTAATTTTTTTAAAAGCCATGAATCTGTGATCAATTTGAGATTTTTTTGAAAAAAGCATTTCGCCAAAAGTTAATTTATAACCATTAGGAATAAATATTGGATCATATCCAAATCCCTTAGTTCCTTTTGGTGCACTTGATATTTTTCCTTTTATAATCCCTTCAGATTGATAATACTTTTTATTCGGCCAATAAATTGTTAATGCACAAATAAATCTACATTTTATTTTTTTATTCCAATCAACTTCTTTTTTATTTATTTCTCTGTAAACTTTTTTGATAGCTTTTTTAAAATCCATTTTACGTCCCGCCCATCTTGCAGAATATATACCGGGTAATTTCCCCAAAATATCAATTTCTAAACCAGAGTCGTCTGCTAAACAAATTTCATCTGTTTTCTCTGAAAAGAATTTTGCTTTGATCAATGAATTTTCCTTAAAAGAAGAACCGGTCTCTTTTGGGCTCTTAAGATTTAACCTACTGGGTGTATATAACTTAATTTTTTTAGGTATTAACTTACTTATTTCTCTTACTTTTCCTTGGTTATTTGTCCCCAAAACTAATTTGTTGATTTTTTTTATATACATCTGGAAATTTTGATTTTTCTAACCATATATCTTTAATGGAAAAAGAAAAGCAACAAGATCAGCAAAATATTGAAAATGAAAAAGCTACTAATGATGAAGATAACATTGAAGAAGAAATTGTAAATGGAAAGACAAATAACGAGGAAAAAAGTTCTGAAGATAAAATTAGTGAGTTAGAGGAAAAAATTGTAAGACAATTTGCTGAAATGGAAAACCAAAGGCGAAGGTATGAGAAGGAAAAAGAGGATGCCTTTGAATACGGTGGATTTTCATTTGCCAAAGAAACATTAAATTTAATTGATAATCTGGAAAGATCTAAAGCAGCCATTGAAAATGATCAAAGTTTAAAAAATTCTAATGGATTTAATAAAATTATAAATCATTTAGAAATTATCTATAAAGATATGATTTCAATACTTAAAAAAAATAATATTCAACCAATTGAGTCAATTGGAAAAAAACTTGACCCAAACCTGCATCAAGCAATGATGGAAATTGAGGATGAAAACAATGAAAATGGAATAATTTTACAGGAAATCCAGAAAGGATTTATGATGAAGGATAGACTTTTAAGACCGTCGCTTGTTGGTGTGGCTAAAAAAGTAGTAAAACAAGAGCAAAAAACAAGTGAAAACAAGGAAAATATTGATTAAAAAAAAATAGATAAATCCCTTGTAGATAGAAGATTTAAACATATATGAGATGGAGAATAAATTATGAGTAAAGTAATCGGAATAGACCTAGGAACAACAAATTCTTGTGTGGCCATCATGGATGGTGCGCAGGCTAAAGTATTAGAAAATGCTGAAGGCGCAAGAACTACACCATCTGTGGTAGCATTTACAGATGAAGAAGAAAAATTAGTTGGACAACCAGCAAAAAGACAAGCAGTTACAAATCCAGAAAATACTATCTTTGCAGTTAAAAGATTAATAGGTAGAAATTTTGAGGACCCAACTGTTAAAAAAGATATTGAGACAGCTCCTTATAAAATAATAAAAGCAGACAATAATGACGCTTGGATAGAGGCTAAAGGAAATAAATATTCACCTTCACAAATTTCAGCTTTTGTACTGCAAAAAATGAAGGAGACAGCTGAAAAGTATTTAGGTCAAGCAGTAAGCAAAGCCGTTATCACAGTTCCAGCTTATTTTAACGATGCTCAAAGACAGGCAACCAAAGATGCTGGAAAGATTGCTGGACTTGAAGTTCTAAGAATTATTAATGAACCCACAGCAGCATCACTTGCCTATGGACTTGATAAAAAAACAAATAAAAAAATCGCAGTCTATGATTTAGGGGGTGGAACTTTTGATGTATCAATCCTAGAGTTAGGTGATGGAGTTTTTGAAGTTAAGTCTACAAACGGAGATACTTTTTTAGGTGGTGAAGATTTTGATAATTCAATTGTAAATTATTTGCTAAGTGAATTTAAAAAAGAGAGCGGTGTTGATTTAAAATCAGATAAGCTTGCATTACAAAGACTTAAGGAAGCTTCTGAAAAAGCAAAAATTGAACTTTCATCGGCAACACAAACTGAAATTAATTTACCTTTTATAACGGCTGATAAAACTGGTCCTAAGCATATAAACTTAAAAATGACTAGAGCTAAGCTTGAAGCTTTAGTTGAAGACTTAATTTTAAGAACATTACCACCATGTAAGACTGCTCTAAAAGATGCTGGTTTATCTGCAAGTGAAATAGATGAAATAGTTCTTGTTGGAGGTATGACAAGAATGCCAAAAGTTATTGAAGAGGTAAAAAGCTTTTTTGGAAAAGATCCGAATAAATCTGTTAACCCAGATGAAGTTGTTGCAATGGGAGCGGCCATTCAAGCAGGAGTTTTGCAGGGTGATGTAAAGGATGTGCTCTTATTAGATGTAACTCCTTTATCCCTTGGAATCGAGACGTTAGGTGGTGTTTCTACTAAATTAATAGACAAAAACACGACAATACCAACAAAAAAAAGCCAAGTCTTTTCCACTGCTGAAGACAATCAACCAGCTGTATCAATTAGAGTTCTTCAGGGAGAAAGAGAGATGGCCTCTGATAATAAACTATTAGGAAATTTTGAACTAGTTGGAATAGCGCCAGCCCCTAGAGGAGTTCCTCAAATTGAAGTGACATTTGATATTGACGCAAATGGAATTGTAAATGTATCAGCTAAAGATAAAGGTACAGGAAAAGAACAAAAGATACAGATACAAGCATCTGGTGGTTTAAGTGATGAAGAAATTAATAAAATGGTTAAAGAAGCTGAAGCAAATAAAGAGACTGATAAGAAAAAAAGAGAAGCAGTTGATTCAAGGAATCAAGCTGATACACTTCTTCACTCAACTGAAAAGAATCTTAAAGAACATGGATCCAAAGTTTCAGATGCTGATAAAAAAGCAATCGAGGATGCATCAGCTAACCTAAGAAATGCTTTAAAAGGAACTGACATTGAAGAAATTAAGAAAAAAACTCAAGATCTTGTTCAAGCATCAATGAAACTAGGCGAGGCAATTTATAAATCACAACAAGATGCTAAACCTGATGATAAAAACGATACAAAAAAAGAGGATAAAAAAGACGATAATGTTGTTGATGCTGATTTTGAGGAAGTAAAAGACGAAAACAAAGAGAAAAGCGCTTAAAACAACTATTTGTCTATAAATAGTTTATGGCAAAAAGAGATTATTACGAAGTTTTAGGCATTGGTAAGTCAGCTACAGCAGATCAAATAAAATCAGCCTACAGAAAACTTGCAGTAAAATTCCATCCAGATAAAAATCCTGAAGACAAGGCTGCTGAAGAAAAATTTAAAGAAGCATCTGAGGCTTATCACGTTCTATCAAATTCAGAAAGAAAACAAAGCTACGATAACTTTGGACATGCCGCATTTGAAAATGGAGGTAGAGGACAAGGAGGTTTTTCTAACTTTGACTTCTCTGAGCACTTTTCAGATATATTTGAAGATTTTTTTGGTGAGGGATTTGGTGGAGGTCGAAGAAGAGGAAGAAAAGCAAACTATCGGGGATCTGATTTAAGATATGATTTATCAATAACTTTAGAAGAAGCATACAAAGGAAAAAAACAGGATATTAAATTTTCTACATCTGAAAAATGTAATACTTGTAGCGGAAGTGGATCTAAACCAGGACATGATGCAGGATCTTGCTCAATGTGCGGTGGTAGAGGACAGGTAAGATCTAGCCAAGGTTTCTTTACAGTTCAACAAACTTGCCCACAGTGTGGTGGCGCGGGTGAAGAAATAACTAACCCGTGTACAAGTTGTGGTGGACAAGGAAAAAAACAAGCAGCAAAAAGATTATCTGTGACTATTCCTAAAGGTGTTGATGATGGAACAAGAATTAGACTTTCTGGAAAAGGTGAAGCTGGTTCAAGAGGTGCGGGAAGTGGAGATTTATATTTATTTATTAATGTTCATTCACATGAATTATTTAAAAGATCTGACGAAAATTTATTTTTTGAATTTCCAGTATCAATTGCTGACGCAGCACTTGGAACATCAATCGAAATTCCTACAATTGATGGCAGTAAAGCAAAAATTAAAATACCTGCGGGAACCCAATCAGGAAAACAGTTTAGGTTACGGGGAAAAGGAATGCCATATATGAGAGGTAGTGGTTATGGAGATCTTTATGTACAAGTAAATACAGAAGTTCCTATCAATTTAAATAGTCAACAAAAAGAGTTGCTTGAAAAATTCAGAGAAATTGAAAACGAAAAATCTAATCCAAGTATTAAAAAGTTTTTTGATAAAGCTAAAAGTTTCTGGAAAAACTAGATTGTTTTTAATTAATAGATTATAAAAAGAAAATGATTATCTGGATCGCTTCTTATCCAAAAAGTGGAAATACTTGGGTTAGAGCTTTTTTAACATCCTATTATTTTACTGACGATGGGACTTTTGATCCAAATCATCTTGAAAAAATACCTGACTATCCAAATAAAACACTTTTTGCAGAAAATCACAAAATTGGTCATGGAGAAATACATAAATTCTGGAGTCTCTCCCAAAGAAAGATTATCAAAAAACAAAAATTTAGATTTCTTAAAACACATAATGCATTATTAAAAGTTCACAATAAAGAGTTTACTACTCCAGAGTTTACCTTGGGTTTAATCTATATTGTCAGAGATCCTCGAAATGTAATTACATCACTTAAAAATTATTATAATTATGACTCATATGAAGAAACTTTAAATTTTATGATGGATGATGCAAATTATATTTGGGGAGAAAATAATGATTATGCTAAAAGTCAAATTATATCTTCATGGAAAATAAATTATATTTCTTGGGCTAAAAAAAATAAATATAAAAAAATTCTTATAAAGTATGAAGATATGATTACCAATCCTGAAAAAACTTTTGAGAAATTAATAATATTTATAAATAATATAACAAATGTGAAACATGCAGTTGATAGAAATAAACTTCAAAAAGCAATATTATCAACAAATTTTGAAAATATGAAAAAAATTGAAAAAGAGGGAAATTTTAAAGAAAAAATATTATCAAGAGACAATCAAGATACTAAACAGTTTTTTTATTTGGGACCTCAAAATAATTGGAAAAAAATGTTAGATAAAAATATAATTAATAAAATAAATCAAAATCTTCTAAGTGAGTTGGAAGAATTAAATTACGAAACCTAAATGATTATCTGGATCGCTTCTTATCCAAAAAGTGGAAATACTTGGGTTAGAGCTTTTTTAACATCTTATTATTTTACTGACGATGGTACTTTTGATCCAAAAAATTTAAAACAAATACCTGACTATCCTAATAAGCAAATAATTGGAAAGCAATCTTTACCTGAAAATACAATTCATCTTTACTGGAAAGATTCACAGGAAAAATTTATAAAAGATAATAAGGTTAGATTTTTAAAAACACATAATGCTCTGCTATCAATTGGTGATCATCATTTTACCACCTCAAAAACAACGATAGGGGTAATTTATGTTATTAGAGATCCACGAAATGTTATCACTTCTATAAAAAACCATATGGATCTAGAAAATTACGATGAAGCTTTCACTTATATGACCGACAGAAATAAAGTTGGACATAGAACAAAAAATAATAATGTTAGCAGTCAATTTATATCATCTTGGAGAGTAAATTATATATCCTGGTTTAAATCAAAATTTAAAAAATTGATTATTAGATATGAAGATATGATAAATAAACCAGATGAAACCTTCAAAAAAATCGTTTTATTTGTGAATACTATTTCAAATCATGAGAAAATTGTTGATGAAGATAAACTGAAGAAGGCAATAGCAACCACAAATTTTGAAAATATGAAAAAAAGTGAAGAAAAAGGAGATTTTAAAGAAAGTCTTTTTTCAGAGAAAAAAAAAGAGAAAATAAAATTTTTCTTTCTAGGTCCTAAAAATAATTGGAAGGAAAAATTAGATAGCAATCTTATAAATAAGATGAATTCATATTATAAAGCAGATTTATTTGATTTAGGATATGAAAATTAAAAAATTATTTAATATAAGTTTTAATTTACTATTTTTTATATTAGAAAATTATAAATGACAAAAAAAATAAAATTAGCAATTACTGGATGTATGGGAAGAATGGGTCAGCAAATAATTAAATCTGCTCAATCTGATAAGAATTTTGTAATTACAGCCGTTACTGAAAATAGACCTATTAATAAAAAAATTGACAAGATTAGTGTAGGCTTAAATAATGAAGAAACTTTTAAAAATACCGATATTATTATTGATTTTACTACTCCTAAGTGCACCTTAGATGTTTTAAAAATAGCATCTAAATTAAAAAAAAAAGTTGTTATAGGAACGACTGGTTTTACTAAAAAAGAAGAAATCATTATTAAAAGTTATTCAAGAAAAATTCCTATTTTGAAAGCTGGAAATATGAGCTTAGGTATTAACCTTTTAATGTACTTAACTGAGATCGCATCTGCTTCTTTGGGAAATAATTACTTGAGCAAGATTTTTGAAACTCACCATAAATACAAAAAAGATCATCCATCTGGAACTGCATTGATGTTGGGGAAAGGTATTGCCGTTGGCAAAAATAAAGATTTTTATAAATTAATTGGTAAAAAATATTTAAACAGAAAATCTTTTCCTTATGGAAAGAAAATTAATTTTAATTCTATACGAAAAGGTGAAATTATTGGAGAACACGAAGTGAAATTTTCTAGTGGTAAAGAGATTATCACTCTCAATCATGAAGCCTTCGACAGAGCTCTTTACTCTGAAGGTGCATTATCCGCTGCCAAATGGTTAAAAAATAAAAAACCTGGGCTTTATTCAATGCGAAATCTATTGAATTTCAAATAATGAATGCAATTCAACGGTCTAGGATTGTTCTTAAAATCTTAAATAAATTTTACCCAAAAACTCCAATTCCTTTAAAACATAGAAACATATTTACTCTTTTAATATCTGTACTTTTGTCTGCTCAGTGTACTGACCTAAATGTTAATAATGTAACAAAAAATATTTACCCAAAATATAATAAACCAGAGCATTTTGTTAAACTTGGTAGAAAAAAAATTGAAAAATTAATTAAAAGTATTGGAATTTTCAGAATTAAAGCCAAAAGTGTTTATAATCTCTCAAAAACCTTAGTAGAAAAATACAACGGTAAGGTACCAAAAACCTTTGAGCAATTAGAGCAGTTACCAGGTGTGGGACATAAAACAGCTAGTGTAGTGATGTCTCAAGGTTTTGGATATCCAGCTTTTCCAGTGGATACACATATTCATAGACTAGCACAGAGATGGGGTCTAACTAATGGAAAGAATGTTATTCAAACTGAGAAGGACTTGAAGCTTTTATTCCCAAAAAAATACTGGAATAAACTGCATCTACAAATTATTTATTATGGAAGAGAATTCTGTAAAGCTAGGGATTGTTATGGAATAACTTGTAAAATTTGCACCAGTTGTTATCCTAATAGAAAAAAACCTGTAAAAACAAAGAAAGCATAATTATGAAAATCTTAGGAATAGGTAATGCTATTGTGGATGTTATTTGTAAAGTAGATGATAATTTTATTACAAAAAATAATCTTACAAAAAGTACTATGAAATTAATATTTGATCAAAGTGAATTCAAAAACTTATTAAAAAATCTAAAAATTGAAAAAACTGTTTCGGGTGGATCAGTTGCAAATTCTATAGTTGGCGTGTCTCAGCTTGGTAATAAAGTAGGTTTCATAGGGAAAGTATCCGATGACGAATTTGGTAGTAAATATGAGGATGGATTAAAAAAAGAAAATGTTGAATACTTTTATTCTAAGAAAAAAGAAGAATTACCAACGGGAACATGCCTAATTTTAGTTACTCCAGATTCTGAAAGAACAATGTGTACGTTTCTAGGAACTGCAGGAAAAATAAATGAAAATGATGTTAACACTCATGCAATTCAAAAAAGTGAGATAATATTTTTAGAGGGATATCTCTGGGATGAAGGAGATCCAAAGAAAGCCTTTGATAAAGCAATTAAATTTTCAAACAAAGTAGCTATGTCACTTTCTGATCAATTTTGTGTTGATAGGCACAAAACCCATTTTTTAGAATTAGTAAAAAATAAACTGGATATCACTTTTGCTAACGAGCAGGAAATAACATCATTAATTGATGCTAAAAATTTTGAAGAGGTTATTAATTTTTCAAAACAACTCAATAAATTGATGGTTATTACTAGAGGTGAAAAGGGAGCTATTGCGATAAAAGGTGAAGATGTTATTGAATGTGGAATAGAAAAAAACCTTAAGATTTTAGATCTTACTGGTGCAGGAGATTTGTTTGCAGCCGGTTTTCTTCATGGCGTTGTTAATCAATTATCCATTAAAGAAAGTCTTGAGAAGGGTACCGAGATGTCCTCAAAAGTTATTCAACAAATCGGTGCAAGGTTATAGAGATTATTTTTTTTTTCTTTTGAAACTGCCCTTACCTTTTTTAGGTTTAACTTTTTTTTGCCTAAACCTAGTAGATAATAAGCTCTTTGCTATAAAATTTCTTTTTTTCAATTTGATAATTTGTAACCTTTTTTATTATTTAATATAAAATCCTTATCTTTAAATTTTTCATTTATTTTTTTTCTCAATCTATAAATATGTGTTTCTACAGTGTGTGTTTCTACATCTGGAGAGTGTTTCCAAATATCTTTTTGCAAATCAAGAGAATTTTTTTCTATATCAGAATTCTTTAAGTATAATATTAAATCAATTTCTTTTTCTGTAAGCTTGAGTTTAATTTCGTCTTTTATTAAAAATCTTGAATTAATATCAAGATAATATTTATTTATATTATATTTTGATTGATTTTTAAATTTAGATTTTGAAAATGAAATATTAATATTTTCAATTAAGGTCTTAATTTTAATTGGTTTTCTTATTCTGATATTATTAAATTCACTAGTTAAATTTTCTGTTGTTAATATCAAAGTTTTGGGATTGTCGTTAACATATTTAATAAGATCTTTTTTTTCTTTAATAAGTTGTCCTATATTAAAATTAAGTTTTGCTTTTAATTCATGCAAAATATTGAACAAAGTTAAATTATTATATACTACTATATTTATATAATTCATAATAGATGATCATTAGATACAAAAAAAATAATTTATATGTAGGTCAATTTAAACTAAAATGTTGCGTTGGGAAAGCTGGAATCAAAAAAAAAAAAAATTGAAGGTGATAAATCAACGCCATCAGGTATTTTTAGGTTGGGAAATCTATACTTAAGAAAAGATAGAATTAAAATTAATAAAACAAAATTGAAACAGATTAATATTAAGAAAAATATGGGATGGTGCGATGATCCAAAATCTAAAAAATACAATAAGTTAGTGAAAATAAATAAGAAAATTAATTATTCATATGAAAAAATGTTTAGAAAAGATTATAAATATGATCTACTAATCCCAATACTTTACAATTACTTTCATACAAAAAAAAATTACGGAAGTGCAATATTTATTCATCTTACTAGAAATTATTCACCTACGGTTGGATGTATTGGCTTAATAGATAAGGATTTTAAAATACTACTTAAATTAATAAAAAAAAATTCAAGAATCAAAATTCAAAATTAGGTGCGCTGACCAAATATTTTTGAACCAATTCTAATGAAATTTGATTTAACCTCTACTGCTTGAAGATAATCATTACTCATACCTAAACTTAAATAATTCAATTTTAATTCATCATTTTTATTTTTTACTACTTCAAAACATTTTTTAGGTTCATAATCTATTGGTGGTAGACACATTAATCCTACAACATCAAGTCCCAAATTAATGCATTCATTGTAAAGGTTGTTAACGTCTTTAACATTTACACCAGATTTGTTCGTTTCATTGCCGATATTTATTTGGATAAAGATTTTTGGTTTTTTTTTTATCTTCAATTGCTCATTCGAAATTTTGGATGCTAATTTCAAACTATCTACTGAATGTATAAAATCAAATAATTTTACAGCAAATTTAACTTTATTTGTCTGAAGCTTACCAATCATGTGAAGTTTTATTTCTTTATTTAGTTCTTTAATAGCAGACCATTTGTCTAATGCCTCTTGGACCTTGTTTTCTCCAAAATGTGTATGACCATAATCTAAGAGTGGTTTAATTTTGTCTATAGGAAAAGTTTTTGAAACAGCTATGATATTCGGATTATAGTTTTTTATTTCAAATTTAGAAATATGATTTAGTATTTCTGATTTTAAATTTACTAAATTTTGAACTGACTCATGCATATATCTAAACTAAAAAAATATTATTTTATTAACGAATTTAATTTTTCAAAGCTAATAAAACTAGATAGAGATATATCTTTAATATGGAGAAGTAAACATATTGAAAAAGACAAAATAAGCATCATTCAAGCAGCTAAATTTTGCAAGAAATATAAGAGAAAATTCTTTGTTTCAAATGATTTTAAATTAGCAGTTAAATTGAATATAAATGGAGTATATATATCAGCATATAATAAGAATTTAAGACATAATAATTATAAATTTAAATCCAATTTTAAAATTATTGGCTCTGCGCACAATTACTGTGAAATTGTAATAAAAAAAATGCAAAATGTTGAAGAGATATTTATGTCTCCTATATTTAAATATAAAAGCAGATCAGCTTTGGGACTATACAAAACTAAACTTATTTTTGATTTATTTAAGGGGCAAAAAATTGCACTCGGTGGAATAAATAAAAATAATTTAAAACTCCTCTACCTTAATAAATATTCTGGTTTTGCTGGTATTGATTTTTTCTCGTAAAAAAAAAGGCCCCGTAAAACGGGGCCTTTAAATTATCATATATTCTCAAATAATTAGAATGAGAATGATACTGTTACACCTGCTGATGAGTTATTAGTTCCTGAAGCTCCAGCTGTGTTGTCAGTTTTGTTAGAAAAACCAGATACAGTCATCGAACCCATTGTGTATGATGCAGATACTCCTGAAGATTCTTCTTCAGCAGCTCCACCCATTTCAACATCTTGTCTACCAACTGATATTGATAGGTTTTCGTTTACTGCGAAAGATGCACCAACGTGAGTTGAATCTTCATCTGAAGTTCCTGCAGCATCGTAGTTAACTGTTGAGTCTTGGTAAGCTACTGTTAAACCACCCATTGTATATTTTACGTACAATGTTTCGTTTTCTGAAGTAGTACCGTTATCAGCCATTCCATAACCTAGAGATAGACCATCAACCATATCAGATGCATCGTACTCTAAAGTCCATGAAGTGTCAGACTCTTTTGCTAATGAAGTGTGTCCAACTGATGCAGTTAAACCACCAAATGAGTTAGAAACCCAACCGATTTGGTTAGTTGAAGATACACCTGTTGATGCTAAACCATTATCATCTGCGTCAGTTACATCGTAAACTTCTTCAGATGCTGTAGGTACAACGTCACCAATTCTACCAATACCACCAGCTGTTAATGAGCTAGTAATTGATACAGTTCCCATAGTGTCAGAAGAAATAGCTATTTTTCTGTCATCCATAGTA
>MDSW01158493.1_pt1 | contig 12818 bp, 11 predicted proteins | sample 811171 | NCBI WGS metagenome assembly MDSW01 (sample SAMN05326641, study PRJNA326480) | marine metagenome | isolation source: seawater | place: Atlantic Ocean: North West | collected 2012 | reverse complement strand
TATTTGAGGCATATGGCTTGGTTTTCGTGCACTATTGTAACCCTCGAAGCTCATATTTCATATTACAAACAGTGACTTAGATTATTTGAGCAGGCTCTACCTAACCATGAATCCCATTCGACCTGCGTCCACGGTGTCCAACCGGGAATATCTGTGTCGGTAGGCAATTTATGCTCAAGATCAATAAAAATCATTCACCCGCCTCCTCGCGCAGGATTTGGTCGATAATCTCATCGGCAATGCGATCTTGTTCAGCCTGCTCTTCTGGTGTGAGCGTGGTTTTTCGGAATCTGCGGTGTTGAGCCATTTTGCGCACAAACAGGGCGTAATCAGGATCACGGAAGTCGGCAGTGGAGAAACCTAAATCCGCCAACTCAGCGGATAGTCTTGTTAGCTCTGTATCTTCCTCAGGGGTGCGTGGAGATTTCACAAACTGTAGTGGTCAAGTGTTTTAGGCCACCGTCTTTTGAGTTTTCCAGTAGGTCTGCTCTGCCGCATTAGGTGGCAGGCCGTCGTTGTGCTGATGGGGTCGCAGAGCACTGTAGTAACCAATCATGTATTCCGTGATTGACTGCTTCGCAGACGCAAAGCACGTATACCCGGTTTCCGGCACCCATTCCGTTTTCAAACTTCTGAAGAACCGCTTTGTAGGTGCATTGTCCCAGCAGTTCCCTCGTCGACTCAGGCTTTGCTGCATTTGAAATTTCCAGAGTAACTGTCGAAAACCCAAGCTGGTGTATTGACACCCCTGATCCGAATGAAACAATACGCCCTGGGGCTTGCCACGCGATTCGTAGGCAATCGTCAGAGCTTTGTTGACCAACTCTGTGTTCGGCGACAAGGACAGCGCCCAGCCAACAGGTTTACGGGCAAACAAGTCGATCACCACCGCACAATAAGCCCAGCGCGTCCCTGTCCAAATATAGGTAATATCTCCGCTCCAAACCTGATTGGGCTCCTCTACATCGAACTCCCGATCAAGAAGGTTCGGAATATCAAGGTGCGGCTGTTCCGCCTTCTTGTAAGCATGACTGGGTGGTTGTGTGCTCACCAGCCCCAACTGCTTCATTCGCCGGCTAGCGCGATAACGGGTCAGCGGCGTTCCGGCCTGCGTTACCATTTTTGCGATGCTGCGGGCCCCGGCAGAGCCGTTACTGGCTGTATGCGCCTCCACGACCTGCTCCAACAGCCTCTGCTCTGTCTCACAAGGCGTTCTGTCCCGGTCACGCCAGGCCCGGTAGCTACTGCGATGCACCCCAAACACCTGACACAGGTGCTGCACCGCATAGCTCTCTTCAAGTCGCTCGATTATCGAGAATTGCTCAGGGAGTCCGACATCAAGAGAGCGGTAGCCTTTTTTAATATTTCCTTCTCTTCCTCCACCCGCCGTAGCTTTCGCTTGAGATCCTGAATCTCGCGCTGCTCCGGGGTTAGTGCATCACCTTTCTGTGAGGCCTTGCCTGAGCGCTCGGCTCGTAGCCTGCGCACCCAGTACTCCATGGTGGACTTGCCAACGCCCATCGCGTCACAAGCCGCCTTCACTGTATAGCCCTGGTCAACCACAAGCTGGGCTGCTTCCAAACGGAACTCTGGGCTGAAATTTCTCGTCTTTGTCATCATATCCACCTGACTTTCTGTGTGAGTGATAATACACTCAAAATCAGGTGGCCAGAATTACTATGCCACTACAGTTTCGCGGGTACGCATGTCTGCCGGGTAGTCTGCTCCCACGCCGTCATCTTCGTAGCCGCCAAAGGGTGGGTTGGTGATGATGCAATCGCGCTTTTGGGTGGCTGCCCACTCGTTCCACGGTTTGGCCAGGGTGTTCTTGTGCTCAACTTGATCCGGTACATCCAGCCCATGTAGCAGCATATTGGTAGTACACAGCAGGTGGGGTAGCTGCTTCTTTTCGATTCCGAAAATCAGCTCTTCAACTGCCTTTTTGTCGTCCGGGCCGGATTTATCCGTGATCTGGCTGCGGAAGTGGTCGATGGATGCGGTTAAGAAGCCCCCGGTGCCACAGGCTGGATCCAGCACAGTTTCGCGCTTGTCCAGTCTAGGATTCACCATTTGCACCATAAATTGGGTGATGGCGCGGGGTGTGTAGAACTCCCCGGCGTTGCCCGCGGCACGCAAGTCGTTTAGCAGCTGTTCGTATACGTCACCCAGGTTGGAGCGAGTTTTAAAATCATGGAAATTGATGGCGTCATCCAGCTTTTCTATCACCGCCAGCAGCAACGAGCCGGATTTCATGTAGTTATTGGCGTCTTCAAATACGTTGCGGATTACCTTGTGCTGCTTGCTTTTATTGGCATCGATTTGTTTGAGGGCGTCAAACATCTCGGTCACAAAGGGAATCAGTTCACTGCCCTGCTTCTGAGGCTTTCTTTTTCCCTCGGTATCGATTTCGTATCCCGCCCAGTTGCGCCAGCGGTATTGCTCCGGAATAGATGATGTGTAGGTTTTGCCATTTTCTTTGGCATCGTCTTCCCACTCTTCTTCCCGCTGATCGAAGACTTTTAAAAACAACATCCAGGTTAATTGGCCCAGACGCTGGGCATCGCCGTCTACGCCGTCGTCTTTGCGCATGATGTCCTGGATGCTTTTGATGGTGCTGCTTAAGTTCATTCTGTTTGCTCTTAAAAGTCGTTACGCCATAGCCACTCAATGGGCGCGGCCAGGCAATGTTCAGTTTTCAGGGGAATGGCGTTGTTACCACAGTACAGTAACACACCGCCTTTGAAGTGTTTGCCCGCCTGATGTGCCAGGCGCTGCAGGCCTTCACCATCTTTGGCTTGGATACTGGCGGCTTTTTTAACCTCGATGCCGTAGACATCGCGGCCGTGCTCAATCACCAGGTCTACTTCCACCTGATCTTTGTCACGATAGTGGCTAAGGCGTACCGGTTCTTCCAGCCAATCGGCCTGGGCGCGTATTTGCTGGATCACAAAGGTTTCCAGCAAGGGGCCAAAATTAGTGGAAAAGTTGTGCCAATCTTCAGCTTTCAAGTTGTTAAAGGCCGCAGCCAGGCCGCTGTCCACCATATGAAGCTTGGGCGCTTTGATCAGGCGTTTGGACTGGTTGCTGTGCCAGGCAGGTAGGCGATAGACCAGATATAGGTGCTCCAATATGCTGAGATATTTATCGGCGGTTTCGCGACGCATTTTCAGGTCGGTGGCAATACTGTTGATATTCAGCAAGCTGCCGGTGCGCAGCGCCAACAGTTCGGCCAGTCGGTAGAGCTCATCTTCATCTCGGATACTGGCGATGTCTTTGACATCGTTCTGGATGATGGTATGCAGGTATTGCTTGAACCACTGCCGCGCGCGGCCTGGGGTGCGGGTGTTGGGCTCAGGGTATCCGCCCTGGCAGACCCGTTCCGCTATGCCAGTTAATTCCTGTTGGGAGGCGGTGATACTGGATTTTAGTGTTTGGCTGAACAGCTGTGCCAAAAAGCTGGGGAGGCATTGTGCTTTTTCCAGTTCGGTGAGGGGCATCAGGTTTAGTATTTCAATGCGCCCAGCCAGGGATTCCTTTACTTTGGGCAATAGCAGTAGATTCGCCGAACCGGTGAGCAGAAAGCGCCCAGGCTTTCGGTTGCGATCCACCTCGGCTTTGATGGCTAGCAGCAGCTCTGGCACCCGCTGTATTTCATCCAGGGTGACATATTCTGGCAGGCTCTGAATGAAGCCTGTTGGATTCTGCTGGGCGGCGGTCAGGATGGTGTGATCATCAAAGGTCAGGTAGTGGCGTTCGGCCGCAAGCTGCTGACATAGTGTGGATTTTCCCACCTGGCGGGGGCCCAGAACACACAGCACAGGGGTATCGCTTAGGGCTTCTTCCAGCTTGGGCTGTAGGTGGCGCGGGTATAAATTCATCAATTGGGTAGATTGCGTCTATTTGACGGGCACTATAGCGTCTAATTGACTATTTGTATAGCGTCCATTTGACTATTATTGGATCGTCTACTTGACGCTTAACAGCGAATAATATCTTGCTAACTGGCATCGTCTTGATACAGAGCTTTTTCCAGCGCTTGCAAAGCTTCTTGGTAGTTGTCGATACCCCCGAAAATGCCACGGCGAATGTGGGTTTTGCTGCCCATTTGATCGAAGGGGGGCAGCTCCAGCACTTTGGGGTTTTCGATATCTTGGACGCCGTGATTGGCGAACTTCTCTAATAAGGCCTCCAATACGCTGCGAGCCTGGTCACCGTATTTACCAAATACATCGCGCTTTTTGACGTTGTTGGCACGCTCCTGGCGGGTCAGAGGCTTCTGATTGAAGGCGACATGGGTTACCAGGTCGAATACGTCCAATTCCGCACCGTTAGGCACGGCCTGTTGCAATACACCCAGTGGAACACCCTGCTCTGCCAGTTCTTCCAACACCGCCTGCTTGCGCTCGGCGCCGTTCCAACGGTGCAAGAAGTCGTTGAGGGAGCCAAATTCGGCTTGTAGCGCCCTTTTGATGTCATCTTTCAGGAGCACCCGGTAATCTTCGGTAATAAGCCGGCCATCGGCGTCCAGGTATTGGGAGCGTTCAACAGCTGTTTTTACGTCCACATCATCGATAACGTACTTGATGCGCCGTTCGCGCTCACCGGTATCTGTACCGGGTGGGGCCTCTTCGTCATCGGCTGGGTCTGGTCCATAGGGTGGCGATTCCGTATCACCAATACCCTGTTCTTCGAGATCATCCGGTGGCACCACAGTTTCGCCTTCTTTTGGCTCGTAGATCACCACGGGGTCACCGTCGAAATCAGGATCAAAGAACAGCCGGGTGGCCCCTTTAAAGTCCATGATGGTGAAGTAGAGCTTCTGGTAATCTTCACGCAGGCGGGTACCCCGACCAATGATCTGCTTAAACTCGGTCATTGAGTTGATGTTCTGATCCAAGACTATCAGTTTGCACGTCTTGGCATCGACTCCGGTGGTTAACAGCTTGGAGGTGGTGGCAATAACCGGATAGGGCTCGTCATTGTCTATAAAGTATGAAAGCTGGGCTTTGCCCTCGTTATCGTCGCCGGTTATACGCATAACGTAGCGCCGATTGCTGGCGGCAGCCGGGATGAGCTTCACCAATTCCTGGCGCATGCGCTCAGCATGATCCTGATCATCACAAAACACGATGGTCTTTGACATGGGGTCAGTGGCTTTGAGGTATTCCCATACTTTGCTGGCAACCAGCTGGGTGCGCTTTTCCAACACCAGGTTGCGATCAAAATCCCTGGTGTTGTACTGGCGCTGTTCAACGAGATTGCCGTGTTTGTCGATTTTGCCCTGTTCCGGCGTATAACCAACGGCATCAGCATCGGTGGCTATACGAATCACTTTGTAAGGGGCAAGAAAGCCGTCGTCAATGCCCTGCCTAAAAGAATAGGTGTAGACAGGCTCACCAAAATAGGTGATGTTGCTGATCTCTTTGGTTTCTTTGGGTGTGGCGGTGAGACCAATGTGGGTAGCGCTGCTGAAATATTCCAGTATGTCCCGCCAGGCGGAATCATCTGCCGCGCTGCCGCGATGACATTCATCGATCACCACCAGATCAAAAAAGTCTGCGGGGAACTGGCGATAGATTTGCTTCCACTCTTCCCTTCCGGTTACCGCTTGGTAGAGCGCCAAATAGATTTCGTAGTTGCGTTTAACCTCGCGGTTAGTGACCTTGTGCATCGCATCGCCAAACGGAGCAAAATCCTGCTGCATGGTTTGATCCACGAGGATATTACGGTCAGCCAGGAAGAGAATGCGCTTTTTGGCTTTAGCCTTCCACAGGCGCCAGATGATCTGAAAAGCGGTATACGTTTTACCTGTACCGGTAGCCATCACCATCAGCACCCGCTGTTGGCCGTGGGCGATGGCTTCAATGGTGCGATTGATGGCTACCCTCTGATAGTAGCGCGGCTCTTTGCCGCTTCCATCTGTGTAATAGGGCTGTTCGATAAGTTTAACTGCGGAGGGCTCTGATAACCCTTTCCACTGTTGGTATAAGGGCCATAAGTCATCGAAGCTGGGAAACTGGTGAAGCTGAAGCTCCCGCTCGACTGGCTGGGTTAGGCCGGTGCGATCGTGTAACAGGAAGCCCTTGCCATTACTGCTGATGGCGAAGGGAGCGTCCAGCATTTCGGCATAAGTTAGTGCCTGTTGCATGCCTTTGCCAACAGAAAAACGGGCTCTCTTCGCTTCGATCACCAACATCGGCACGTTTGGCCTGGCATAGAGCACATAGTCTGCTCTTTTGGGGCCGCCCTTGGCCTCTGGATTGGTGACCCGTGCTGCCAATTTGCCACGCACCATGACACGACCGTCCGTGAGATTGACCTCTTCACGGAACTGCTCCTGATGCCAGCCGGATTACTGTATGGCGGGCTTTATAAATTTGGTGCAGATATCTCGTTCACTGAGCTGGTGCTTATCCAAGCGCTCTTCCCCGGGATTCGAGCATATACTCAACTTTCGAATGATTAATATGAGCAGGTCAAAATGTACCTATCTTCATAATGGTTACAGGTTTTGACCATTCTTAATTATAGCAAGCCGTGTTTTTACTCAAGTCGAAGTCAGATATTAACACCACACCACTAACAAACCCAGTTCGCTAGTAAGCACTCACTCTGAACGAATGATAAGACAATGAGTAAAGCCTTTCCTTTGAATTTGACAGTACAAAAGTCACCATTTTATAGCACTATTTGCCCCCCTGATGTCTATCTAGAAAGCTTGGAAACCGGAGCCACCATGGAATGTGAGATCATTCTGAACCCTGAACAAATTTCCGTCACCCTAGATCAAGAAGACAAGCAGGCGCTTCAGAACATTGCCGATATGCTCGGACAAGCAGGCTTGCTTGCGGGCTTGCTGTCTGCAGCTCATGTTCTGTCCTGGATGGACAAAGAGGTCGGCATGGTGACGGTTGGAACCGAAGACTGGCTGGGCTTGGCAAAAACTATCGCCAATTCCAATCGCTTGGTGCTCATTGGCGTTCAAAAGGCCGCTGCCGCACAGTACTCCCGCCATTTCACCAGGGGCACTCACGAGCAAGCCCGCTTTTGGGCGAACTTTCAGAGCATCGTTACCCGTGTAATAAAAGGTCAATGCAAATGATTAAACGAGCAGTATTCTCACTGGCGCTTCTCATGTCTTTGGGGTGCCAGGCTGACACCGCCAACTCTGGTTATACCGTTGTCACTCAAGAACAGATGAAAAGCTTTACCGGCCGCGCCATCTATACCACTGAGCAAGGCGCCTATATCGGTGAGCTTAAGAACGGCAACCGCCATGGCTATGGTATCAGCTACGCACAAAACGGATCGGTGATGGCTGGCCATTGGGAGAATGACAAGTTCATGGGTGAAGGTGTTATGATAAGTATGGATATCAACTCTGTATCAGTGGGTAACTTTGATGGTGCCTCGCTGATTGGAGACGGGGCTATCACCTTTGAAGGCGATGTCGCCAAAGGCGACTTTAAGAAAGGTTCTGCGATGCCAGAGAATGTAGAGTGTTATCGCGCTGGTGAAAGGATTGACTGCAAAGGTAGCAAGCTATATAGCACTCCGGGGAACTGAACAGCGCAAGATAATATTTACACCTTTCTGGGAAAGCCAACCCGTTACTGCGGAATCCGGTGGCACCATTGTCAACCGGGAACCGTTGATAAATCTTACCGGCCGCGCTGTTACGTCACTGAGCGAAGGGCCTATGAAAGCTAGGTAAGGAGTATTATCGGGCCAATGGACCCGAACATCGTCAAGAATATATACCATTATGCTGCCCCTACTATACTCAAACCCGGATCGGGACCCTCCCCCCTTCTGCTGGATGCCGCTACTATCTCATTCCTGTAACCTTGGGATTGTTAGGGGCACACCTTTCCGGTGCCCGGATGATTGGGGGCAGCCATAATGAAAAAATGGTACTACTTCGACGAAAACCGCTGGCATGGCCCGGTGTCTGACCAGGAGCTGGAATCCCTGAGCCTGGAGGGCATCATTTTTGAAAATACACCGGTGGTTGCCAAGGCGCAGTTGGCGGAAGACGGCGATGATCCCCTCACCTGGGATAAGGTGCGGGAGCAGCATTTACTGAAGAACAACCAGGTTTTCAAGAGCAATGTCCGCAAGCTGCAGCAAATCGAGCCAGACCGGCATATCGATGGCGATTGGTCCTCAAACAGCGCGCTGGGCGCCATTATTCTGGTAACCATTGTGTTTGTGGAATTCGCCGTGCTCTATGGCTTCGCGGTCTATTATTTTCCCCCGCTGCCGGCGCTGGCGCTGGATGCCCAGAAAGTCATTTTCCTGTTGGCGCTGGCGTTGTATGCCGGCTTTTGGTACGTGTATTTTTCGGCCGGGGCCAAGCGCGGGCGCCTGAATGTACTGACGCTACGGCGCCTGCTGCTGAGCACCAGTCTGCAGTGGCAACCGGAACGGGCAGACCACTTCGAGGATCTCTGTTCCGTGCGCCATCAACTGGAAGAGGCGTATCGGGAAAAGGCCCGGGTCTCCATTGCCAGCATTGCCATCATGATCGCCGCCAGCCTGCTGATGTTGATTCAGGTGAACAGTATCGTGCTGGCGGAGCAGAATATTCTGCAGACACCGGTGGAATGGCGCTCCCTGATGCTGATCCTGGCCGCCATCTCTTCGTTTATCGCATTTATTTCGTTTCTGCTGTCGGTGGATTCCCTGGATTCCATGTTCAATAAATTCAAAACCGACAGCATCGAACTGGTGATGGTGCGGCGGTTCTATCTGTTTGTGGTGAATCCCAAGTATCTGGGGATGATCTTTATGATACTGAGCATCGTCAGCATTGCCGCCATGCACTCCGGGCTGATTGCGGCGATGTTGTTGTGTATTACCCTGTCGGTGGGTTATTACCACTGGTTCCCCAGCCCGGATGTGGTTTTGGAACTGAATCAGACGGGGGCGGAGCCGTCCACGGCCAATGGCGACAACTCCGCCACAAAGAACACAATGCAGCACCGTTACCTGGGCTTTATCTATTCCAGTTTCGCCCCTGGCCGGGTCCATCTGCTGGCACGGGTACCTCTGTTTGGCATTCTGTTGCCGTTGCTGGTTTATGGCCTGATTCAGTTCTGGTTCTTTAACCATGCTTGAGCAGATCCCCAGCTATCTACTGCCGGTGTTCAGCGCCCTGCTCTGGGCTCTGTCGGCGCCGCTGATCAATCAGGGGGTGAGGGGACTGCCCGCCGCCATGGGTCGCTCCGGTATCCTGCTGGGATTATTTGTGTCCTGTTGGTCCGGGGCCCTGTGCCTGAGTGCCTTTGTGTGGTTGAACGGGATTCCTTTTGCGTTTAACGGCGCGTTGTTTCTGGCGGGCATTCTCACCTTTCCCCTGGCCACCGCCACCTATTATCTGGCGTCGATTTCGTTTAAGAACCATACGGAAATCGCCTCCCAGTTTGCCAAGTCAAAACCGCTGATCACCCTGCCCATTGCCTATCTGTTGTTAGGGGAGCCGGTGGAACAGGGACTGTGGTTGTCGATCCCGCTAATCGTTGTCGGGGTGGGAATTTTTCTGGTGCAATCGATGCGGGGAGACACGGCTCTTAAACCGGTGGTGTTCGGTCTGCTGGCGGCGGTGTTCTGGGCCCTGGGTGAAATTTTCATGAAGCTGGGGTTAACCGAAAACAGTCCCCTGGCGGACACCTATGCCGCCCTATTGTCCGGTGCCCTGGGTATTTCCTGTTACCTGCCGTTTTTTCTGGGCCCCGTCATTCAGCAGCGCAGCGCCATCGGCACCTGGCTGTGGCCGTTCTGCGCCCATGGCATCATCAGCTTTGGTTTTGCCTATGTGTTTTTTTTCTCGTCGCTGGCCGAATATGGGGTCATGAAAACCGTGGTGATCAATTCCTTCTGGCCGGTGCTGGCGCTGGTGATTACCGCGCTGATCAATCGTCTGCGCCGGTTACCCAACGAGGTGCCCGTCTATGTGTGGTGGGCAGGACTGTTCCTCTGTTCCGGCAGCGCCCTGCAGTTTGTGTATCTGCTTTAACCCTGAGTTTCTGTTGTCACCCGAAGTTATGGAAGCTGGCGTAACTGGGGCAACACCGGCCGGTACATGGCGGACAATTGCTCTAAGCTCGGTTGATCCGGCGCGTGCTGTTGCAGCATGGAACCCAGACCACGCAGGGTTGCCAACGGCCCTTCGATGGCGATCATATTGGACAACCAGGCAGGGACCCGGCCACCAGGATCCACATAGGTGGTAAACACCACCCGTGTTTGATCCGCTCCTTTCGGAACGACGTCGAAAGTATTTTCCAGAGTGGGAATACGCACGTGACCATCGAACCGGGTGTCAGTGCCGGGATCATTATTGGTGTGAACCGTAACCCGGCCCTCGGTTACCGTTACCCGGGTGGTGGTGAATACATCCCGATCCGCCACCGGCCATATCCCATGGAAACTCAGGTAAAGACCCTCCTCCACCCGCCGGGCGCTCTTGTTGCGAAACACCCACTGGGGATACAGCTCCTCCCGGTCCAGAATCGTCAGCACCTCCAGCCAGCTATAGGGCAGCACCACCTCACCGCGGAAGGCCTTGACCGGGCCGGCCTCCACCTGCCGCACCCAGGTGCTTACCTGGTCGGGGGCGTCAGGTGTTTCCACCGGTTCCCAGGCGGGATCCAGTGCCCCTTGGGCATAGCCGGTAAGCAGCCAGCTCAGGCATACCAGTGAGATCAAACGCTGCATACGGACTCCCGTCTATATACCCTTTACTTTACGAATAATGCCACTGCCTGTCCGCCAAATCCAACCGCGATTTAAACACGTCAAGGGTTACACCCAACGACTGTTTCGTCTACGACGCCGGTTACCAGTATATGGCGCCGGTGGTGACTATCCCGCACCGGCCGTCGCACCCACGTCTTTTTCCGCAACGATTTCAGGTAAAGTAGGCAACTGTCACTTACTACAGGCGATGTACCCCATGAAACACTGGCAGGGTTACCTGTTTGCTCTGGGCGCGGTGTCCATCTGGAGCGGTTTTATTCTGGTATCCCGTTTCGGCGGCATGAGCCAGCTACAGCCCTGGGACATGATGGCCATCCGCTACGGTACCTGTAGCCTGATTCTGTTGCCGGTATGGCTGATCTGGTGGCGGTTTCCGGTCTGGCAACCCCGGTTTCTGATCAGCGCCTCCCTGGGTGGGCTGGCCTACGCCCTGTGCGTGTTCCAGGGCTTTGAGTCAGCGCCGGCCTCACACGCGGCGGTGCTCCTGCCAGGGACCATGCCCCTGTTTATTGCCCTGATCAGCCAACTGAGTGGCCAGGAACGCCTCACCCCCATCCGCTGGTTGGGTATTTTCGTGATCAGCCTCAGCATCCTGCTGCTGTTTTCGCAGTTGATCACCAGCACCCAGGGTATGCAATGGGGGCATCTGTGGTTTGTGGCGGCGGCATTTTTCTGGTCACTGTATTCGGTACTGCTGAAGCACTGGCAGATCAGCCCGTCGCAGTCGGCCATCAGTCTGGCTCTGGTGACCGCGCTGTTTTATCTGCCGGTTTACGGGCTGTTCATCGATACGAGCCTGAACCGGGTCAGTCTGAGTGAGTTACTGCTGCAGGCGGGGTATCAGGGTGTTCTTGCCGCCATCGTACAGATTCTGCTGTACGTGCAGGCGGTACGCCGTATCGGGCCTTCGGCCATGGGGGCAATGATGGCCGCCATTCCCCTGATCTCCGGGTTGGCGGCCACGGTGGTTTTTGCCGAACCCCTCACCGGCATGCTGGTGATCTGCCTGGCCCTGGTGAGCCTGGGGGTGGTACTGGCCAATATCCGCCGCACCCGGGCCAGAAGCCGGTAGCCCAGCCGCGAAGTGTCCCCGAGCCAGGGACTGCTGCGTCGCCCCCGGTTCCCATTCCCGGCCGCCGCCGCGTATACTGGCACTGACAGCACACCTGGCCACCCGGATCAGCACACAGGCATCACCGTGGACAAGACAACCCATCTTCCCATTCCCAAACATATTCTGTTCGACTGGCACGGCACGCTGGTGGATACCCAGGATGCCATGGCCTCGGCCCTGGAAGAGATGTTGCCGCAAATGGAGGATCTGCATCTGGTGGAGCGGTTGCGGCCGGAGTCCAAATGCAAAACCAAGGACGACGTCAAGCTGGTGCGTTATATGCGCCTGTTCCGGCGCTTGCACCCCAAGATTCTGGCGGAACGCCGGGTCAGCCGGACAGAAATTTTTAATGCCATATTCGGTGAGGACGAGGAAGCCAAAGCGCTGGCCCACCGCGCTTACAACAAGTGCTACCGGAATCATTTCGGCAAGGTCAAACCCTTCCAGCAAGGTGTTCGCGAGTACCTGGCCACCATAAAGCGCCTGGGGATTATCGTGGGTGTGGCCACCAACCGCAGCCGGGAGTTCTTTCAGCACGAACTGCGTACCGTGGATGATGGTTCCTGGCCCCGGCTGATTGATCTCTCTATCTGTGCCGACGATGTCACTCACTATAAACCCGACCCCCAGGTGATCCGCTACGCCCTGGCGCAGATTGACACCTACCCCCGACCGGACACCTGGTATGTGGGAGACAGTTACCTGGACGTTGTCACCGCCCGGGAGGCCGGCGTCACCGCGATTTTTTATAATGGCGGCTGCTGGAGTGAAGCCGAGCTGGCAGAATTGTTCGGCAGCGATCCCCACCACCAGCCGGATGCGGTAATCAACAGCCTGGATGAGCTGATGGACCTGTTAGAGGCGGTACAGGCGCAGAACCCCAGCGCTTTCAACAAAATTGTGGCCCGGGCAAGGCCGCCGGCGTTCCCGCCGCCGCAACCGC
>MDSW01001911.1_pt1 | contig 12819 bp, 15 predicted proteins | sample 811171 | NCBI WGS metagenome assembly MDSW01 (sample SAMN05326641, study PRJNA326480) | marine metagenome | isolation source: seawater | place: Atlantic Ocean: North West | collected 2012 | reverse complement strand
TTTAGCTAGTATTATAAGCACATTGAGTAAAAAATAACATTAAAGCTTAATTGACAAATCATTAGTAAAGCTTATAAAAACAAAATTATTAAATATGACTAAAAGACTTAAATCTAAACATAAGGTTGATCGAAGACTTAAGGCAAATATTTGGGGCAGACCAAAAAGTCCATTTAATTCTAGAGCGTATCCTCCAGGACAACACGGACAGAATAAGAAAGGTAAGCCAACCGATTATGGAATTCAATTACAAGCAAAGCAAAAATTAAAAGCTTATTATGGAAATATTAATGAAAGGCAATTTAGAAATATATACAGAAAAGCTCTTTCAAAAAGAGGAGATACAACAGAAAATTTAATTGCACTGCTTGAAAGCAGACTCGATACAGTTATTTATAGAGCAAAATTTGCCCCGACAGTGTTCGCAGCAAGGCAAATGATTAATCATGGACATATAAAAGTAAATAAAAAAAGGGTTAACATTGCAAGTTATGTTGTTAAAAGTTCAGACTTAATTGAGATTAGGGAAAAATCTAAAAAGCTTACTGTAATTGATGGATCTCTCCAAAGTAAAGAGAGAGAAGTTCCAGAATATATTCAATTAGACAATAAAAACAAAACAGCTAAACTTGTGAGAGTTCCAAAATTTGCAGAGGTACCTTTTCCAGTCATAATGGAACCTAGTTTAGTTATAGAATATTATTCTAGATAATTGAATTTTTTTAGTCTTTTTAAAAGAAAAATTTTATATAAAATTAAAAATAAAATTAATATTGATTTAGATAAAGTTCATAAAAAAACTCTTGATGAATTATTTTATCATTATGGAAGTGATAAAGCAGATATTTTTAAACATAGTCAAAAGCAAGGACATGGTTTCTCCAAATTTTATGACCAACAATTAAAACATTTAAAAGAAAAAGAAATTAAAATTTTAGAAGTAGGTTCTTATGCAGGAGCATCCGCAGCATCATTTATTAAATATTTTGTAAATTCTTCTGTTTACTGTTTTGATATTAATATATCTAATTTTGTTTTTTCTTCCAAAAAAATTCATGTTTATGGTCTAGATATTAACAATGAAAAAAAATTAAAGAAAATTTTAGAAAAGATTAAATATGAGACTAATTCAAACTTTTTTGACATCATAATTGATGATGGATCTCATTATTTAAGTGATATCTTGTTTAGTTTTAAAACACTGTTTAAATATGTAAAAAAAGGTGGATTTTATATTATTGAAGATTTTAAACACCCTAACTATTACAATCACAATAGAAATATAGAACATATTTTAGTCGATCAAGTTCTGGTAAATCTACAAGAAAAAAAGATATTTAATTCAGATATAATTAAAAACGATGATCAAGTTTATTTGCACAATAATATTAATAAGATAAAGATATATAAAGGAAATTTGAAAGATTCTAACATATGTTTTTTACAAAAATCTTAAACAAAAGAATAAATTTTAAAATAAATTTATTTTATTTAATCATATCATTATATGCAATCATTGGTGTTTATTTATCTCTAAATGTTGGAATTACTCATGATGAACATCATAATTTTATGGTTGGAGAAGCCAATAAAAAAAAGATACTTAATATTTTTTTTAACAAAAATTTTCAAATTAGTGAACTTGAGGGTTTACATACATATTATGGATCTGGATTTCATCTTCTTACAATCCCGATTGATTATATATTTAATTTTATCTTAGATTTGGATTACATATCATCAGAGTCAAAAGGATTATTACTAAAACACCCGTCTGTATTTATTTTCTTTGTAATATCTGGAATTTATTTTAGAAAAATTATTTATCATATAACAAAAAATAAAAATTATTCTTCTATATGTGCTTTTTTTTATTTAAGCTATCCATATTTGTTAGGTCATAGTTTATTTAATATAAAAGATATTCCTTTTTTATCAATCTGGTTAATCTGTACTTACTATATTATTGATATTTCCAATTATTTTTTATTAAAAAAAGACATAACTTTAAAAAAAATTCTAATTTTAGCTGCACTAACAGCTTATTTATTGTCTATCAGAATAAGCGGAATTCTTATATTTTTTGAGTATTTAATCTTCGTTATTTTTGCAATTAGTTATACAAATTATAATTATTTTTTATTTTTTAAAAATTTTTTTAAGCAAATATTTGTATTCATATTTTCAACTTTAGTTTTATTTTATATTTTTAGCCCGTCTTATTGGCACAATCCTTTAGAAGTTATAAATGGAATCAAGGTTATGAGCCAACATGAGCAGACTGTCTGTACAATAACTTTAGGAGAATGCATGAAAGCCCAAAATCTTCCAGCCTCCTATTTGCCTACTTGGTTTTTCTTCAAATTACCAATCTTAATTTTATTTGGATTTATTTATTTTATATTTAAAGAAAAAAAAATATTTTCCTCAACTAAGAATATTTTAACAATTGCACCATTATTGATTTCTTCTTTATTAATTATTTTCTTACTTATACTTTTTAATGTAAATTTGTATGATGAAATCAGGCAAGTAATGTTTTTGATTCCTCTATTTTTTATTATTTCAATGACAGCATTATTTATTTTACCAAATAAATTATCGTATATTCTACTATGTTTATTTATCATTTTTTTCTTTTATCAAAATGTAAAAATATTTCCCTACAATTATGTATGGCTGAATAATCTATCAATTTTTACAGGCATAAATAATAAATTTGAATTAGATTATTGGGGCGTTTCTTCTAAGAAAATTGCAAGTTTTTTAAATCAAGAAAATCTTGACGAGAACATATGCATAATTTCAATTAGAGATAACGGAATAAAAGATTTTGTTAAAAATAAAAAGGCATGTTTTTTACCATTTAGTAAATTACATCAAAAAAATAAACGTCCATTTTATGTTGCTTTAACAGAAAGAAGTATAAAAAAAGGTTTACCTAAAAACTGTGCAAATATTTATAATGAGAAGATAAATATAAATTTTTCTAGAGAAAGATTAATTATGGCTAAAGTTTTTAAATGTGATTAATTAAGATCTAACTCTTTTTTAATTTTTATTATAAAATTTTTAATTAATACCTTTTCTTCTTCGTCTAAGTAATTCTCTCTATCATTAGCTTTCTTAATTTCTTTTTTAATTGATGAAATCACATTTTTTCGTCCCTCAGGAGATCCAAAAATATCAAATTTTTCATTAATTTGCTTAAGTTCTTTACCTATCGTAAATTCAAAAACAATAATAATCGCTATGACAGCAATAATTATTTTATAAATATATTGCCTCATTAAATTAAATTTTTTTTCTCAAAAAGATTTTTTAATTCACCTTTTTCAAACATTTCTTTGACGATATCGCATCCACCAACAAATTCTTTTTTCACATAAAGTTGAGGAATTGTTGGCCAATCACTGAAGTCTTTTATTCCTTGCCTCAAGTTTTCATCTTCTAAAACATTTATACCTTTAAAATTTACCTTTAAGTGTTTTAAAACATTAGATACAGCCATTGAAAACCCACATTGAGGAGAGTCGGGTGTACCTTTCATAAAAAGGCAAACATCATTCTCATTTATAATCTCCTCTATTTTCTTTTTTATTTCCATTATTTCACCTCTGTAGTTATTGATAAAGCATGTAATTCATTTCCCATTTTACCTTTTAAAGATTTATAAACAAGTTTGTGTTGCTCAATTTTATTTAAATTTTTAAATAAAGAGGATTTTATAATAGCTGCGTAATGATTATTATCACCCATTAAATCTTTTATCTCAATTGAAGCATCAGGAATAGACTCCTTGATTAGTTTTTTAATTTCATCAACCGGTAACGACATCAATAATTATTATACCATTCGTTGTTTATTTTAAATAAGTCTTTAATGCTAACTTTTAACTCACCCTCAATTTCCAAGTAATCTTTTTGGGTAAAACCAATGTTTTCATAGTAAACGTCGTTTTCTTTCATAATTTTCTCAGCTTTAGGTAAATTATTTTTTTCTATCTCCACTACATATCTTGCTTGGTCTTCTCCAAAGAAATATTGAAATAAATTTGTTAGTTTGGTTGGTTTGTATATTTTTGCACTAATCGTTGTAGAAAATGACATTTCAGCAAGAGCTGTGATTAACCCGCCATTAGATAAATCATGAGAAGATAAAATTAAATTATTTTCAATTAACTTTAATAAACAATTTCCATTATTTTTTTCATTTAATAAATTTATTTCCGGTGGCATTCCTTCATTAATTGAATAATTTTCTCTCAAAAAACAACTTTGTTCAAGATGACCAAACGTTTTTCCAATTAGTATCAAATTGCTGTTATTTTTTTTAAAGTAATGGTTTAAAGGTTTAGATAATTTTTTTATTAAACCAACTCCTCCTATTACTGGGGTAGGATAAATATTTTTTTTATTTGTGCCATTATAAAAAGAAACATTACCTGATACTACAGGGTAGTTCAAAAATTCACAGGCTTGTTTAATTCCTTCCAAGCATTCAGCAAATTCTCCCATAATTTCTTTATTTTCAGGATTTCCAAAATTTAAGCAGTTAGTAATTGCTAATGGTCTTGCGCCCACAGAAATTAAATTTCTCCAATTCTCACAAACGATTTGTTTCCCTCCAGTAACCGGATGTGATTTACAATAATTAGCTGAGGAATCTACAGATACGGCGATGGCTTTATCTTTGTTATGAATTCGAATTATTGCAGCATCTGAACCAGATTTCTGTGCAGTATCACACATTACGCTTTGATCATATTGGTCTGTAATCCAACTTTTATTTGAGTGATTTGGGCTTGATAAAATTTTAATTAAAGCATCTTCAAATCTAATCTTTTTGAGATCTCTTAAATTAATTTTTGTTTTTTTGGGATTTTTTTTCACCCATTCTCTATTATACATAGGTGCTTTAGAGGCTAATGCTTCGATTGGAATCTCTCCTACAATTTTACTATTAAATTTCAAGGTAAGATTATTAGTATTAGTTGTCTTTCCAATAACTATAAAATCTAAATCCCATTTATCAAAAATTTTTTTTGCCTCTTGCTCTTTTCCATCTTCCAGAATTATAAGCATTCTCTCCTGACTTTCAGATAACATCATTTCGTAGGGTGTCATATTTTCTTCTCTACAAGGAACTTTATCAAGTTCTAGCTCAATACCTAACTCACCTTTTGAAGCCATTTCAACACTTGAAGACGTTAATCCAGCTGCTCCCATATCTTGAATAGAAATAATAGAGTTATCTTTCATCAACTCTAAGCAAGCTTCCATTAAAAGTTTTTCGGTGAAGGGATCTCCGACTTGCACTGTTGGTTTTTTTTCTTCGGAATTTTCATCGAATTCAGCAGACGCCATTGAAGCACCATGTATCCCATCACGACCAGTTTTAGATCCTACATAAACAACAGATTTATTCAAGCCTCTAGCTTTTGAATAAAAAATCTTATTTTTTTTGGCATGCCCTACAGCCATTGCATTTACTAAAATATTTTCATTATAAGTTTTGTTAAACTTTGTTTCACCAGCTACAGTAGGTATCCCAATACAATTTCCATAGCCACCGATTCCAGACACAACTCCGTTAAGTAGGTTTTTAGTTTTAGGATGTTCAGGTGAACCAAAGTGAATAGAATTAAGAAGAGCTATCGGTCTTGCCCCCATTGTAAAAACATCTCTTAAAATTCCACCAACGCCAGTTGCTGCCCCTTGATAAGGTTCAATGTATGAAGGGTGGTTGTGACTTTCAATTTTAAATACGATTGCATCATCATCACCAATATCTATAACACCAGCATTCTCACCTGGTCCTTGAATGACTTGTTTTCCTTTTGTTGGTAATTTTTTTAGATGAACTCTTGATGATTTATAAGAGCAATGTTCATTCCACATGGCTGAGAAAATACCAAGCTCAAGTAAATTTGGCTCTCTATTAAGTAATTTTTTTATGGTTTCAAATTCTTCTAATTTTAGACCATGTTTTTTTATTATTTGATTTGAGATAGCCATTTTTATTTTAGTAAACTTGAAAATAAATTTATACCGTCTTTATTTGATATAATATCATCTACCATTCGCTCTGGATGCGGCATCATTCCTAAAATATTTTTATTTAAATTTAAAATACCTGCAATATTTTCAAGAGAACCATTAGGATTTGACTCATTTGTAATATTTCCTTTCTCATCAGAGTATTTAAAAGCAATCAAATTTTCATCTTTTAGTTGTTTGAGATGCACGGAGTCTGTAAAAAAATTTCCCTCGTTATGAGCAATATTAATTTTTAAGACTTGATTTTTTTTATATTTATTTGAAAATCTTGTGTCGTTATTAATCACTTTTATATAAACATCTTTATTTATAAATCTTAAATCTCTATTTCTTAATAAGGTTCCTTTTAAAAGACCTGTTTCTGTTAAAATTTGAAAACCATTACAAATACCAAGAATTAAACAACCAGATTTTGCTGCTTTGACAACTTCTTCAATAATAAGAGATTTTCCAGCAATAGCTCCTGATCTTAAATAGTCCCCATATGAAAAACCTCCTGGTATAACTATCAAATCTGACTTTGGTAGTTTAGTTTCTTTATGCCAAACCATTTGATTTTTAAACTGCATCTTTTCCAAAGCTACAGCTATGTCTCGATCGCAATTAGAGCCAGGAAAAACTATTACAGATGATTTCATTAAATTTTATTTATTTTATAATCTTCAATAATGAGATTTACTAAAAGTTTTTTGCACATAATATCTATTTTTTTTTTAGCCATAATTTCATCGTTTTCATCAACTTCAATTTCAAAATGTTTTCCTTGTCTTATATTTTTTAAATTACTCATTCCCATATCGACTAATGTGTTTTGCACGACCTTACCTTGAGGGTCTAAAACATCTTTTTTAAGAGTTACTGTTACAGAGAATTTCAATTTATTTCTTCTTGAACTTGATGGGAATCGTTTTGCCAAAATTTACTTCACTGATATTTGTTTCTTCAGGCATTATTCCTAACCTTCTCGCAACTTCTTGATATCCTTGGATAATATTACCTAAATCTTTTCTAAATCTATCTTTGTCTAATTTTTTTTCAGTTTTAGAATCCCACAATCTACATGTATCTGGGCTAATTTCATCTGCTAAAACTATCTCTTTTTTTTCTAAATCTTTGTTCCAAGCTTTCCCATATTCAATTTTGAAATCTACAAGTTTAATACCTATTCCTCTAAAAAGACCTATTAACAAGTCATTAATTCTTAATGTCATTTTATCGATTACTTGTATTTCACTTTCTAATGCCCATCCGAATGAATAAATATGCTCTTTTGATATTAAAGGGTCGTTAAGCTCATCTTTTTTAAAACAATACTCCAATAAAGGTTTTTCCAATACAGTCCCCTCAGGAATTCCAAGTCTTTTGCTTAAAGAACCTGTAGCTATATTTCTTACTATAAATTCAATTGGAAAAATTTCTGCTTTTTTTATTAACTGTTCCCTCATATTTAATCTTTTAATAAAATGAGTTTTAATCCCACATTGAGATAAATTGGTTAGGATGTATTCTGAAATTCTATTATTTAGCACACCTTTACCTTCCACACTGGTTTTTTTTAGATTATTAAAGGCTGTAGCATCATCTTTAAAATGCTGAATTATTAAATCTTTATCTTTAGTTTCATAAAGAATTTTTGCTTTACCTTCGTAGAGTTTGTTCCCTTTATTCATTTACTTAATTTTTAAGACTTCTATTGAAAATTATATTAATTTTTTTTACATGATAACCAAAATCAAATAGTTTTTTAAGTTTATTAACAGGTATTTTGTTCGTAATTTTTTTATCTAAGATAATTTTATCATAAAATGACGAGTTTTCCTTCCACGCCTGCATGGCATTTTTCTGAACAATTTTGTATGACTCTTCTCTAGTAAACCCAGCATTAGTTAATTCTAACAACACCCTTTGAGAGAAAAATATTCCATTAGTGATGTTTAAATTTTTTTTCATTTGCTTTGGGTATACATTTAAATCTTTTACTAAATTATTTAATCTGTGTAGGGCAAAGTCTAAAGCAATAGTTGAATCCGGCCCAATATTTCTTTCTACCGCTGAGTGAGAGATATCTCTTTCATGCCATAAAGCGATGTTTTCTAACGCTGGCATAACAGTGGATCTTATCAACCTTGCTAAGCCAGTCAAATTTTCACTTAAAATTGGATTTTTTTTATGTGGCATTGCAGAGGACCCTTTTTGTTTTTTTCCAAAGAATTCTTCAACCTCTAAGACCTCAGTTCTTTGAAGATGTCTTATTTCAATTGCAAATCTCTCAATAGAGCTAGCTATAATGCCTAAAGTTGAAAAAAACTGAGCATGCCTATCTCTTGGTATCACTTGAGTTGATATTGGTTCAATATTAAGACAAAGTTTCTTAGCTACATAACTTTCTATTCTAGGATCAACATTGGCAAATGTACCAACAGCTCCAGAAATGGCACAAGTTGATATTTCCTTAATAGAATTTTCTAGACGTTTTTTGTTTCGTAAAAATTCTTGATAAAAAGTTAACATTTTTAAACCAAATGTTATCGGTTCAGCATGAATACCATGACTTCTTCCAATACATAAAGTAAACTTATGTTTTAAAGCTTGTTTTTTTATCGATCGAAGTAATTGATCAATGTCTCTTAATATAATTTCTCCTGATTGTTTTAATTGAAGATTAAAGCAAGTATCTAGAACATCTGATGAAGTCATGCCCTTATGTAGGTACCTAGCTTCTTTACCTACTTTTTCTGTTATTGAAGTTAAAAAAGCTATTATATCGTGTTTAACTTTTCCTTCTATTTGTAAAATTCTTTTTGGATTAATTTTTGCCTTTGATTTTACTTTTTTAACAACACCTTTAGGAATAATTTTTAATTTTTCCATGGCTTCAGCAGCCGCTAATTCAATATTTAACCAAATAGAGTATCTATTGTAATCTTCCCAAATACTTTTTATTTCTTTTCTTGAATATCTCTCAATCATTAATCTTATAATTTTTCTTAAAATTTAGTAAAAATTTCACAACCGTTTTTTGTTACACCTATTGTATGTTCAAATTGTGCTGATAGTGATTTATCTTTTGTAACCGCAGTCCAGCCATCATTTAAGGTTTTTGTTTCATAATTTCCGATGTTTATCATAGGTTCTATAGTAAAAATCATTCCTTCTTTTATAATTTCTCCAGTTCCTTTTTCACCATAATGTAGAACATTCGGTTCTTTATGAAAAGTTTTTCCAATACCGTGACCACAAAAATCTTGAACTACAGAAAAACCTTGAGCTTCGACATGAGTTTGTATAACAGAACCAATATCACCTAAATGTATTCCATCTTTAATAATATCAATTGCCTTCATCATTGAGTCATAAGTAGTATTAATTAATTTGTTTGCTTTTATTGACACTTCACCAATTTTAAACATTCTACTTGTGTCTCCGTGCCAACCATCTTTTAAAGCGGTAACATCCACGTTGACTATGTCTCCTTCTTTTAAAATTTTGTCAGACGGTATACCGTGACAAACAACATGATTGGTAGATGTACAACAAGACTTTGGAAAGCCTCTATAAAATAATGGAGCAGAGTAAGCTTTATTGTCATTGATGTATTCATAACATATCCTATCTATTTGATCTGTAGTGACTCCTGGTTTTATTATTTGATTAACCTGGTCCAAAGCACCAGCTGCGATTGATCCAGCTATTTTTGTTTTTTCAAAAGCTTCTTCAAAGGTTTTATTGATCATATTTTTAATTTTATCTTATTATTAAGTCTTATTCCTTTTAAGGAAAATTTACAATCATAGCACAGAACATTTAATTTTTTTTTAACAGCTTTATTTACAGCTTCAGCATAAATAGGATCAATATCTTTTGCTATTGAGAATAATTTACAATCATCTCTTTGAATTAAATAAAGTATGAAAATTTTATATCCTTTCCTACTTGCTTTAATTAGTTCATTTATGTGCTTTAAACCTCTTAATGTTATTGCGTCAGGAAATTCAGCAAGATTTTTTCTTCTTGAGAGAGTTACATTTTTTACCTCTATGAAAGCCTTGTATCTTTTATTAGAAACTAAAAAATCAAATCTAGTATTTTTCCCAAATTTAGTTTCAGGTCTTATTTCTAGATTATGATTAAATTCTTTAATTAAATTATTTTGTAGAGCATGATATACAATTTTGTTTGTCAAATGGGTATTTATTCCTACCTTTGACTTATTCACTTGAATAATTTCTAAAGTATATCTTAATTTACGTTTTGGATTGTCAGATTTACTCAGCCAGACTTTATTTCCTTTTTTTAAAAGCCCAAACATGGATCCAGTGTTTGGACAATGAGCAGTAATAATTTGATTATTGATTTTAATATCAACAAAAAAACGTTTGTATCTTTTTATAAAAAGTCCTGATATTAGTTTTTTTTTAAAGATCATATATACTTATTACTTCTATGAAGAAAAAAAACAAAAAAGTAAATGCAGCAATTTTAATAATTGGTAATGAAATACTTTCAGGCAGAACTCAAGACAAAAATACAGCATTTATATCTAATTGGCTTAATTCAAATTGCGGAATTACAGTAAAAGAGGTTAGGATCATTCCAGATGAAGAGAAGATTATCATTAAAAATATTTTAAATTTATCAAGAAAATTTAATTATGTTTTTACTACTGGCGGGATAGGTCCTACACATGATGATATTACTGCTAAATCAATTTCTAAAGCATTTAACAAAAAATATGAGTATCATCGAGAGGCTTTTTCAATTTTAAAAAAATATTATGGAGAGAAAAAATTTAATGATGGTCGAAAAAAAATGGCAAAAATGCCAAGAGGAGCAAAATTAATTTATAACCCTTCAAGTGCAGCACCAGGTTTTATGACTAAAAATGTATTATCTTTACCAGGAGTGCCATCAATTTTAAATTCAATGATTGAAAATTGCAAAAGATATTTAATTAAAGGATCAAAAGTTCATAGCAAAACATTAAATCTTTATACAGTCGAAAGCAATATTTCAAAACAATTAGGTATGATACAAAAGAAATATAAGAAATTTGTTGATATAGGAAGTTATCCTTTTTTTAGACTTGGTAAAATCGGAGTTGCTGTTGTTATGAGATCAAGTTCCGTTACAAAATTAAATAAAGTTAAGACAGATCTTTTAGAGCTGGTAAAATTGAAAAAAATTCAAATATTAAAAATTTAAATCAGACTGTAGATTTCATCCACTGTAATAGTTTCTATGTCAGTAGTATCGTGAATTTTTTTACTATCTATTATTTTGGTAAAATTATTCTTGGGTGCAAACTTTTCAGAGTTCGTTGGGCCAAATAAAACTATCATTGGAATATCAGCAAGACCCATCATATGCATCACGCCATTATCAATTGAAACAGCTTGGTCCAACCTAGAGGATAAGGCAGTTACTAATGCTGGACAAGATAGCTCGGATTTAGTCTCTGGAAACAAAGCTCCGGGTACTTGATTTTTAATTTTTTCAATCAAATGTTCTTGATTTTTTTCTATAAAGAATACTGGTATTTTTTTTTTAATTAATGATTTATTAGCTAAAGATATAAATTTATATATGGACCAGCTTTTTTTTCTGTACTGATTTCCTTGTGTTATTGAAAAACCAATATAGTTTGACTTTGGTAACAATTTTTTAGCTTCACTAATTAGATTTTTAGGAAGTTTATTACAATTAAAATTTATTGTCTTTATTTTCTCTCCTAAAAAAATACATAAATTTTTAATGTGATCTTTTGAGTCATACTTTATTTTTTTAGTAGAGAATATGTTATTGAATGTCGTGGAATAAAAATGGTTATGAGGAATTCTTTTTAAAATTAAAGAATTTCTAAATTTAGATTGTAGATCAATTATTAAATCAAATTTTAATTCATTTTTTTTTCTAAAATTTTTCTTTACAAAAAATAAATGCCACCATCTAAAACCGAAATATTTTAAATTTAGATTGAAACTTTGAACTTTAATGTTATATTCCTTTAATTTCCCTTCAAAATGATTAGCGTGAGCACCTAAATAGAAAATATTTGATCTTCTATAGTGATTTTTAAGACTTAAAATCAAAGGTATGATTTGTATAGAGTCTCCTAACCCTCCACCAGAATTATAAATTAATATTTTTTTCACAGAATTAATATACTTTATAGAATATAAATTATAATTTAAATACCCTAAGCAAATTGCTAAATTTTATGTGATCCTGGTGAAATTGGTTGATACATAGGACTTAAAATACCTTAAAGATAATGTTTATTATCTTCGTTAACGACTTTTTCTAATCTTATTAAAAAATCTGGGATAGCACTTTTAACTCTACTCCATGTTGGGATAAATGGAGCATCCATTGGATTTAAATAAAAAGCTTCTCCTGCTTTTATGATATTACCAGAAAACAATTCAACTGCCTTCTCCTCAGAATGTGAGTCAAAATTTAAACCATTTATTTCAGCATCAGATCTGTATGCATCTATTAAGTCTAAAGCTGATCTATAATATGTTGCTTTTAGTGATCTTAATTGCTCTTTACTAAATGAGTGCCCTTGAGTGGCAAGCTTTTTAATAAATGTTTTTATAATATCGATAGACATTCTAGATAAACCTTTCTTGTCATCATTATTAGATAAATCCTGATGTTTATGATCATAAGTATCAGCTAAATTTACTTGACAAATATTTTGTGGGGAAAAATTTCTTTGCATCTCAGATAAAATTCCAATCTCTATTCCCCAGTCAGA
>MDSW01203365.1_pt1 | contig 12820 bp, 12 predicted proteins | sample 811171 | NCBI WGS metagenome assembly MDSW01 (sample SAMN05326641, study PRJNA326480) | marine metagenome | isolation source: seawater | place: Atlantic Ocean: North West | collected 2012 | reverse complement strand
AGTGAAGCGCATAGATATATTATTGAATAGAACACGCGAAGACTACGCTACCAAAAACGAATTACGTGAAGATATGACACGGGTTATGGAAGCGTTGCATCGTGTCGAAGATAAACTCGACAGAGCATTACAAAGGGACTGATTAGATGGCACCAAATCCTCCACCTCAAGCGGGAATGCAACCTGTTGATACGTACATGCAACAAGCCGCAGTTAATCCTGTTATGTCAGCCCAAGCGCAGTACAATGTTCAACAACAAGCTGTGCAACCGGGGGAAACAATTGCGCCAGCTACTGGACAAGTAACAGGGCAAGTTCCTGTTCCCACTACTATTGCTCAAGCTACAGGAGCACAGCAAGTAGCACCTACTGCCGCTTCTGCGTATCAAGCGGCTACCACAGCAGGACAAATTCCCACCATATCTGCCGCTCAAGGCGCCATATCACAGCAAGCACAAGCACAAGCTGCCCAGCAGACAGCATTATCTCAGCAAGCCCAAGCCGCACAAGGACAAGCGACAGGTGTCATACAACCTGGCCTTGCTCGGCAAGTTACGGCGCCGGAACAAGTACAAGCGGCGCAGGCGGCTACTGCTTTTATGCAGCCCTACCAAGCAGGTCAATCAGGTTTTGTAAGTAACGTCCAAGGCGCTACTATGCAAGTGACACCGGATATGACTGTAGAAGGACAGCTCGCACGTCTATCTAATCAATTCGCTGGTGGGCAAGTTCCTGCTTGGGCTGCAGGAGCTATCCGTAACGCTAACGCACAAATGGCCGCTCGTGGTCTTTCTGCTTCATCTATGGCTGGTGCGGCTATCACACAGGCCGCTATGGAAGCATCTATACCGATTGCTACCGCCGATTCACAAACATATTACAAAACAGCTGCACAGATTATGTCTAACGAACAGCAGGCTAATCTTGCAAATACACAAAATAACCTCAACGTAGACTTAGCTAATACATCAAACCGCCAGCAAATGGCACTGGCTAAGCTACAGGTTAACGCTTCTTTGGCAGGACAAGAACTCAGCAACCAACAACAAGCAAACGTCCTCAACGCTGAAAAGTTCGCCGAAGCTGCAAATATGACGTTTACTTTCGAGCAACAGCGTCAATTTGCAAATTCAAAGGTTTTGGAGACAATGAATCTCCAGAACCTCTCTAACCAACAAGCCACAGCGCTAGCTAACGCGGCATCTATGTCGCAGTTGGACATGGCTAATCTTAATGCTAGACAGCAGGTCGCTGTACAAAATGCGCAGTCATTCCTGCAGATGGACATGACTAATCTATCCAATACACAGCAAGCTAACGTAATAAACCAACAGGCCGCACAACAGGCTATGCTGTCAGACCAAGCGGCGCAGAACGCTGCGGCACAGTTCAATGCTACGTCACAGAATCAAGTTGACCAGTTCTTTGCAAATTTAGCTCAGGATATCAACAAGTTCAACGCCACTGCTGCCAATGCATCACAGCAATACAACGCAGGGCAAGCAAACGCTATGCAACAATTTGCCGCTACAATGACTAATCAACGCGAACAGTTCAATGCAACAAATAGGTTGGCAATTGAGCAAAGTAATGTACAATGGCGTCGTGACATTAACACAGCAAATACTGCGGCACAGAATGCGGCTAACCAAATCAACGCCGCTAATTATCTTAATATATCAAATACTGCTTTAAATAATATATGGCAACAGTTCCGTGATGAAGCTGATTATGCGTATTCATCATCAGAAAATGCTGAAGACCGTGCATATAACATGGCTATGGCAGTGCTAGAAGCTGATATAAACAGAGATAACTACAATCAATATATAGACAATCAAACAGCTTCGTCTATCGGTTCTTTCGTAACAGCCCTTGGCGTAGCAGCTATCCAAAGTTAAATAGGAGATATTCTGATGTTTGAAGCATTTATGGCATCAGTCGCTGGCAACATTGCCCAAAATATGCTGGGTGGTGGCGGAGGCGGTGGTGGCGGAGGCACGCCACAGACTCAAATGCCGCGTACTTTAGCTATTAGAGGCGGCAGAATGCGCCCAACAGGCCGTCGTGGCTCACAAGCAACTAGAAGTGTAGCGGCAAAAGTTGCATCTCCTAGTGTTTACGGAGGCGGCATGTCCCGTTATAATGCAGTGCTTAAGGCTATGTTGCGCGAACAAACTACGATAAAGGCCGCTAAAGCAAAGAAGGCATAAGCATGATTGAACTCTCAGAAAAAATTACGTTGCCGTCAGGACGGGAAAAGTCCATGTTTGACACGGCTATTCCCGGGCAGTCTCTTACCAAAGAACCAAAATCGTATCCGTGGGAATCTCCGCCGCGTATGACTACGGCTGACGAAGTAATGGATTATTACTTTAATAGGTTCGATGACGACGAAGTTTTATTTAACTTGTTTGCTTTATTGGAAGCAAAAGTGCCGTTGACCAAGCTTGTAGACGTGATGATACTACACGGCTTTTCTGAGGGTTTGTACACACCAGATTTAGCTATATTAGTAGCCGAAGATTTGATGATGACTATTGCTTTGATTGCTGACCAAGCTGGTATTGAGTATGATTTAGGTGCGCCTGAGAAATCAAAGAAAGCGCTGAAGAAAGCCGCCGACTTAAAAGAGGCTATCAAAGAGCGCGAAGATATGTTTATGCCTAAAGTAGAAGCTAAGCTGGACGAGATTCGGGAAAAGCGCGACGGAAAAGGGCTTATGGGACCGAGGGAGACTGAATAATGCTAGGTGGATTGATGCGTGGTGCAAGTGGTGCGTTTCTTCGTGGTGCGTTAGGTACTGCGACACAAGCTATTCAACAGGTAAACCTTGACGACCAAGAAGAAATTAAGACTGGCGTAGAAAAGTTCGGCAGTAAATACGAGACATATCAAGAGGGACTAAAAGAATACAACGCTGAACGCAAGAACATCAAGAATGTTGCCGCGGCTCTTAGCGCACAAGACGATGCATTCATAAAAGGCTTGGATGCAGGCGAATTAGAGGGTGTTGCTCAGTCTTTAATAACTATTAGCGGAGCAGGCAATGATGCCAGCAAAGCTATAGAGTTCTTTTTGAATAACCGAGATAAGCTAAAAGCTGTAGCGGCTCCACAGGCTCCATCTGTAACCGCCGCCGATGCTCAGACTGACGCCGCTATGACAGCGGGTATCACGCCTACACCACAACCCGAAGACCGTAGCTTTTTTCAAAAGCTGTTCAAAGGGCAAACCGACGATGAAATTGCTAACAAAATCGCTAAGAAAGCTGGCGTTACACGTGAGCAATATGATGCAGTTATGTCAGGAACAGGCGTACCTCAAGTCGGCGACCCATCTATGTTGCTTAGCATTGGCAAAGAAGACCCATATAAAAAGCTCATTATGGACAACAATTCCAATGTTTTAGCTGCCATAAAGTCTGACCAACCTATTTACTCAACACCAGAAGGCAGGGCTTTAGCAGAAGGATACTTAGGTAATCTTGCTGCATACGGCGCTGGAGGAGAAGGTGCGCCAACTGCAGAAGCTATGCTAGATATGCAGAGTAAAATTTTAACTGCGGCTGCGCCGCCAGATGCTAAAACTTTCTTTGAAGCATTCGATACCACACTCTCTACAATCAACACTCGTTTAAACGGAAAAGACAGCAAATTACCACAAGCTGTGCGTGATAAGGCCATGCCTCTATTCCAAGATGTACTACGTATGAAGCAACAAGCGCAAATACCGGGGTCAGATTTTGGAAGTAATCCTGATAATGCAACGCTATACGCAGATAAAGTCTTTGCTCTGCAAGATGTGCTGAATATTACCAACACAGGCACTAACTCGTTTAAAGTGGTAGATGCTCAGTACGACACGCTGTCCAAAGATGCTATTAACAACCCCGGAAACTATACCGCAGATGATTTGACTAGAATCTTTGGTCTAGAAACAGACATAAGAGTAGCCAGAGAAAGCGGTAACGTAGACAAAATCCCAGAATTTATGGAGACATTTAGCGATATATTAAACAATCGCCCAGAAGATACCGGAGAACTGCCGGATACATACTCACGTAAGAAGGCTGACCTGACTAGAGTGTATATGCAAGAGGGCAACCTTAGTGAAGAAGAAGCTGAACTTAGAGCAATTCAGCATCTTAACTCCGGTGGTTTGGTGACTATTGATGGCATACCTTTCCAAATGATTACAGATGAAAACGGAAGACAGTCAGCTGTACGTCTGCCAATAGCATCAGCTACAGGCACGGTGGGACTCCCACGTCCAAAGGTGCAAAACGAGAACATAACTAAGATGAAGAGTAATCTTACTGGTATTCAAGATACTGGACGTGCACTCCAGCTATTGATGCGTAATCCAAATGGATTTAACTTCATCGGTGGAGCTATTCTAAGACTGCAAGATGCCGTAGATATGTCCCGTTCCGTTGGTATGAATATACCGGGCGTGGATATTGCAGCAACTGAAATACAAGAAATGAAACAGCGTACAATACCGCTTATTTCTGCAGCTAAAGACAGATTGTTTGAAGACCCACGTCTTTCTGACCAAGACTTGAAGATTGTTTTAGATTACGTAGCTGTTATCAATGATGAAGGCATCGGTACTACAAGAGCTACTGCCGCACTTATTGGTTTGCAGGAAGCTTTAGCACAAGACCAAGCTATGCGCATGGTTCAGAATATGCCAGACCTTAAAATTGTCGACTTTACGGCACAAGGCGGAATTAATATCCTAGACCAAACAGGAAATCTAGATACAGATAGCACTGTAGCAGGCAGAATTATGAAAGAGTTATCTGCATCTCAGGGTATGCCATTGCTTACTAAGTCACAGGTTAAGGGTTTGAGTAGCGCCCAACGTGACAAATATAATACGCACTTACTGCGTGTGGCTAAAATGACTGAAAGAGTTGTACAACGTGTTCAAGCCTTCCGTGATTTAGGTGCGGATGCTGCGAAGTACAGACAACAATACGCGAATCAGAGTAGCCTGTTCCATCTAGCAAATGCTAATGCTACCCAAACAGTACAAGACCAATTAGCCGCAGGAAGAACAAGAATTACAGCAAGAGACCCTGATTTTTACGGAAGCCAGTAAATGACAAATATGATTGAACAGATGTACGGTATTCCTGCAGAGGACACCGCTACACCACCCCCTGCACCAGAGAATCCATTTAAAGAAATGGCAGACGAACTTCCCGGTCCTATTGAAGTTCAGCCCGGAACTACTTTTGACCCTTCAGTAGCGGCAACGGAAGAACCTGCTACTGTATTTGGTATGACTGTCCCTTCACCTAAAGCATATTCCAGCACCGAAACTATAGAGTCTGGGAGATTAACTCCTCTCGGATACGCTGCAGAATTTTTGGGTATGGATGACCCAGATTTTTTTGGTGCCAAAGAGATGGTGCCTGCAAGTATAGAAGCTTACATAGATGCTAGAAACCTGCGTATGTCAGAGGCCGCTGAAAGTTATCAAGTCGGTTTTAACGCAGAAGGCACTGAGGTGTCTGATTTAATCAATTCTAAGTCAAGCCAGTCTAAAATCTACCTCGCTGACACTGACGAACAGTTCAAGAACCTCATGGAAGCAGAGTTTGGTGAGGGGAATGTACGTATTATCCAAGACGACGGTCCTCTTGTCAGTATGTTTGCTCCGCGTCGTTATGTATCTGTGCGCCGTGATGACGGTACTTTTACAGATTTTGAGCCTACAACTGTAGGATTTTCCGATTATGCTGAGCGTGTTGCCCCAGGTCTTTTGGCCGAAGTAGGGGCCAGTTCTGCTGTAGTAGGTACAGCGTTAACGGCTGGCGCTACCGCTGGAATGTTGCCTGGAGGCATCATACTAGGTCCAGCTGCATTTCTGTACACACTGTATTCTGGTGGTAAAGCCGTAGAAATGGGGCGGCAATATCTACAAGATACGTTTGAGTTAAATGAAGAAGAAGCTGTAAAAGTATCTGACTTCTTTGATTTCTTGGCGCAGACAGTTCCAGGCAGAGGGGCGGAGGGAGGCCCGTTCACAGATAAAACCGAAGCCGAAGTTAACCGTGAGGTAGCAGGGGGTCTTGAGCTATTGTTTGCCGCCGTACCGGGTTTTGCCGACAGAGTTAAGATAGCTATTGGTCGTGCTCGTTCTCAGGGTAAGCTAACGCCGGGTGTATTTGAAAGCGCTAAACGTGCACAGGCTACTGTAGAGCGTACAGCAGGAGGAGACCTCGATATAGGCGTGCCTCTTCAGAACTTAATGCTACAACAGACTACGCCAAATAGAATCATTGGACGCCTAGGCGCATTGACTGAGCAAACATCTATAATAATACCACAAAAAGTAAACGCGCAGATGCAAGCCGCAATTCAATACCTTACTAAATATGGCGACGATGTTGGTGCTGGTAACTTTGAAACTTATCAGCAAGCCGTGGCTAACCTCAGTCAAACATTACGAACTGTTGTAGAAAGACCTGAGAGTGTCAAAGAACTTGCCGACATTGGCGAAGACTTAGGCAGTCTTGAGGATTTATTTAAGCGTCTGCGTGCCCTTGAGGTACGTGGTATGTACAATAATGTCTTTGACAAGCTTGGAAATGCATCCTATGACCTAGGAGACCTCCGTGCTACCATGCCCGGTAAACGGACTATTCTGCCTACAACACCAGATAAAAAAGTAGAAGGCGTACTTCCTACAGCACAACGTGGGGAGATGATGATTGATAATCTGATGAACGACCTATTATCTATCGGACGTGAACAGAAAGATGGCTCGCTTATCATAACTCCAGCACAAGTCCGTGCCGCTGCAAAAGATTTTGCTGAAAAGAATCCAGATTATACAATTGATGTAGCCACTATAGACAGCCCAGCTAAGCTGTTGCAAGTGTATGCATCTAGACTTGGCCAACTAGCAACACAACAATACGGACAATTTGGTGCTTCATATAACCCACAGCTGTTGGGCCAAGCTATGCGTATGCGCAATGACATACTTGATTTGATTGGCAATCCCAGAGAAGAACTAGCTGATATTGCGACAATTAGAACTGACTTAAAAGCAGCTAATGAATTTTATCGTGAGACTGATGAATTAACGAAACAACGCTTACAAGTTAGCGCAAGAGAAGCTCGTAAGGGACAAGTGACAGATGAACCTGAAGTATTTGCTGAAGCCATATCCACTAGCCCAGACGGGTCAGGACGAGTAGCACCAGCAACACGCACGTTACAAAATATACAGAAGCAAGAAACATACGTCCGTGAGTTCTTAAGCAATCCTGAAAATGTAGACAGACTGTCAGGCAGAACATTAGAGCTGGCTGAAGGGCCAGCTAAAAACGCTTTGTTTGAGTTGCGACAGAATTTTGCTGATGTGCTTGCACACAAACTGTCTCGCGCACTACCAACAGACCCTGCAGATGTGACACAGCCCGGAGACGTGACTAAATTTCTTAATTCTTTCGGCGCAACACAGCTTCGCATCTTAGGCATAGATGACGCTATGCAAGCACAGATTCGTAACGACGCTTCGCTGGTTGCAACATTACAGCAGGGAGGATTATACGAAAAAACATTAATGATGCCAAAAGACGCAAAGATGGCAGATGTATTTGAGTCTATTTTCTCTAGTAAGTCGGATGACATCGCAATAGCTCTAAACAGGTTAAATGCGCCCGTACGGAGAGCCGGCATAGGTACAGATGAAGCCAAAAGATTAACGAACGAGCTGAGAGGTGGCCTTTTAAACTACATTTTTTCTGTAGATAAGGGTATTTTTAAGCAAATAGACAAACCTAGTGCTTATGGTGATGTTGGACAGCTCACCATTGACGTTCCTAAATTTCAAAAAATTGTACAGCAACTAAAGCACTCTGGCTTATTCAAAGAAAATAGTATTCTTACAGAACAAGATGAAAAAATGCTTGATGCGTTAGTAGAATACTCTGCTGTAATTAACACCCGTGGCGCGGACGCAGGTTCTGCTCTTGCTGGTGCTCAGATTATTGGCGAGATGTTTACCATCGACCCACATAAATTTATATCGGGGCTAGCGAGACTCGGTTCACAGGCGCGTATCGCTCAATTGTTTGCTAATGACCAGTTTGTTAAAGCTGTCACAGGTACAGGAAAACCTATGTCAACAGCAGAAAAGCTCCGTACCATGTTTCTTGGTAAAGGAGCTTTCGGTAGTATTATTGCTGATGTTGCTATGGAGCAAATGAAAGTACGCGAAAGTGATGCAGAACAAACTGACAGAATGTTACAAGACTCTGGCGGAGATGCCATTGGCAGCATCTACGGCAATCTTTAGTTAAGACTACCCCCACCTAAAATACCCATACCTTCAATGCGCTTGTCGAGGTCTTCAGCTTCGCGGCGCATTTTTTGTGCGCACTCTTTTATATACTCGAAGCTATCTCGGCTCAATCTGTAGTCATTTTCTTTTAGCACAGGGATTGTGTGCGCCTCTACTGTATCATCTATAAGCTCATCCCACGTGTACTCACTAAATGATGTTTCACAATCTTGACCAGATGATATGGTTACACCGATACCATTCTTGGTTATGCTCATATGTACGTCAAGTTCACTGAGAACTGACAGAGTTTTTATCGCAGACATCTGCACTCCTTTGAAACGCTTTAATTACGTCAGTTGAAAATAGTTTCTGTATGTTTAACAAATACATTCTTGATGCGTAGTGGTCGCCGCCTTTAACGCTTTTCTTGTAGTCAAGGTTATCTATGATACGTTTCAGCGCATCAACATTGAACACAAGTGTAGCAAACACCTCATCGCCTATGCACAAATTGTGGAACCAATAGTCAGCTTCTGTAGCCGCTATACCACTGGGCTTGCCGTAGGACTCATATTCTATGGCAATGTTGCCTGTCCTAGCCCACATATCACGCTCAGATTTAACCTCAATCTTTTTGTCCTGTAGCATATCTGCAATCAGTTGCTCTCGGACTTTTCCGTAGGCTAAATCTATATCAAACTTTTTTCTGTTTTTTACGGTGGGTTCTAAATTTTCCACTGTCAGCTCTTTCCTTATTTTCAAAGTACGCAACGTTATACCCACGTTGCCACTCCTTACCCCGGAAAGAGTTAGAAGTGTAAGGGTTGCCTGTCACGTGAAAGAATGAACCTCTATTCGTAGTGACAGGCTTTACTTGAAAAAACGCACGTTTGCCTTCGTAGAAGAAACGTTCAGCTGCGTCCGCCATATTACCCCCTATGCTGCGCTTATATCTACTATTTCGCAATGGTCTGAAGTACACGCAAGAGTTTGCATAGATACAGTATTATCTTCTTTTTCAAACTTTGCAAGCTCTTTCCAATTGATATCGTTAGGCATTTTAGCCAAGAACGTATCATAGTGACCTTTGTCGCAATCTTGGTATGGCGCTTGCTCATACACATGCTCGCTACGAGGCAGGAAAGACAGACCTGATGCAATGTTAAAGTTCTTGTAAATCCAGCCGCCAACTTCAAGCCACTCGTCATCACTCACAGAGATTGTGACTGACGGCTTGTGCTCACACCAGTTGTTAGCATACACTTTCCAGAACTCCAGCTGTTCGATAGCTGACATATCATTACGCGTCACGCATTTGTCCGGCGCTTTTACTGGAAAGCTGAACACAGTATTGTTCTGATTCCAGTTATCATCTTCGTATGGGATGCCAGACTCCATCATGAACTGTGTAAGCGGGTCTTTTTTGTCGCCGCGTACAGTACGAATGTAGTATTGGCTGTGACGTGCATGAATACCTGACGCAGAATCAGTTAGCTGTGAAACAGTACCGCTTGGCTTAACGCAAGTTATCGCTGTGGATGCAGGGATGCCAATCTTTTTGGCTACCTTAGCGTTAGTGTCTACGGCTACCTGCCGCAATTCTTGCAGTATGCCAGCGATATTCATGCCATATTCTGCACTACGCCCGTTAAGAATGGCGTTGTCCATGATACCGGTCATCGACACGCCCAGCAAACGCTCTTCTTCTGTATTTTTCTGCCAGATACGCCGCAGATACGGGAAGTTTGTCAGTGTGGACTGCCATGTACCAATCAGAGTAGCAATATGTACCTTACGTTTTAGGTCATCAATGCTGTCGTTTCCACGCACAATAATCTCTGACAAGTTACAGAATTGGTACGGACGCAGGATAATCTCAGAACATGGGTTTGTGCCAAAGTCTTGGTCTGCTTCACGCCGGCCATTCTCTGCAGCTTTCTTCTGCGCTGCACCACGGTAGAACATACCGCGTTCACCTGTACCAGACTGCGCCAGTGAAATCCATTCACGCATAAATGTCTGCATATCAGGCTTTTCTGTGTACGCAACAGAGTTGTTTGCCATCTGACGCTGTGGGTCTGTGTCCCAGAAAGCACCAACTTTGGCATGCCGCATTCTATCGTCAGATAAATTAGACAAGCTAATCATAGCAGAGCGACGTACACCGCCTGATACAACGACTTCACCAACTTTGCACATGATGTCATGGCACTCTAGGCTTGACAGGCGCCGGCCATTTGCCTTTTTAAATGTCTCGACTGTGAACCGGAACAAATCATCAAGCGGTGCTGGGCCTGACGCACGTCCACCAAATGTCTTCAGCTTTGAACCAGCAGGGCGTACCTTGCTCATATCCCATGTAGGAATCTCACCTGACCACAGCAGAGCCAACAGCTTACGAAAAGCTTTTGCCCAGCCTTCTTTGCTGTCACGCACAGTGATTACTTCATCTGCCGGGAACATCTTCTCAGGGACTTCTGGAAGCTTACATATGTATTGCCGCTCCACAGAGAAGCCTACACCGGTTCCACACATTAATATGTACATAGCCTCGTCAAAAGCTTTGGGGTCGTCCACGGGCAAATATGAGCAGTTATAACCAGCAGTGTTGTCACGCTCCAGCGCTGCGCCAGAGGTCATCATAGCACGCATAGACGGCATAACTTCAGAATGTAGGATAGCCTGTTGCACTTCTTCGAACTCTTCTGCAGGAATCTTGTATCCATGCTTAGCTTTCAAAGAATCACGCATGTAATTCATGTACCGTGACACTGTTTCGTGCCACTCCTCGCGACGCTGTTCGTCGTCGAGCCAACGCGCATAACGCGACTTGTGAATAAATTGTTGATAATATGTGGGAAGAACTACATTACTCATTTGTATCACCTGCAAAACTATTTAATATTGACAAGCGGTCCATGTGAACCGCAGCTTTATCAAGCTCAGCCTGTACAGCTTCCATAATATCTGAGTGTTCTCCAATCCCACCAGGGTTTGTAAGATAAACTTCAATATTTGCTCTGTGTAAATTTATACTGCCTTTGGCGTGGTCGCTAAGGGCTTTTAGCATTATATCTCTCATTGTTTTGTCCTCACTGTAATAGAAACAGGTTCGATGCCTTCGACATCGTATAGCAAATCAGATACATAGTCACTCACAATCTCGCCGAGTTCGTCTGTATCTGCGTTAAATTCGTCTAAGTCTAGCTTTGCTCTTACAATAATGTCTGCTCTAACTGTCGTCCTGTTCATTTTCTTGTTCCAGAATTAAGCGTTCCAAATAGAATTGCGCTTTCCGCAAGTCCTCAAGGGGCTTGCCTTTGTAGCGATGTCGCCACAAATACTTTATGGTATTGCCGTTGCAATAGCCTTGAAACAGTTCTGAGCCTAGCGCAGCGCGTATTGCTTCAATACACTCTACGCCGCCCTTGTTATAATGTAATGGGTTATTAACGTTATCGAAGCTGGGCGGAAAATCTTCTATGCTAGCTTCTTGTTCTGCTATTTTACGTTTCATGAACGCCTCATGTCTTTCTCCAGTCATATCAATCACACGAATCCAATCTTGAAATTATTGCACAATATTTACCCTCTTCATCTGTGTACGTACGAATGAGCCGCGTATCGTAAGCGATGTTAGGGTATGCTCGCTGGTATCTTTCTACATCTTCTTGTAGTTCCCCAGAGCTATCTGCAGTCAATAGCACACGCATATCTTTAGGCATTTTGCGCCACCTTTATTGCTTCACCAATTTGTTGTGCTATCTGTGGTACGATAGCGTTACCTAATCCTTTAAGTCGGTCCACCCTTTTGGGTACCCCATTAGCCACTCGACCCACGTCGGGTTCAATGTGCCAGTCCCACTGTTGCGCACCTCGGGGTGATTGCCAAGCATTTTCTGCATCTTGTCCCCGGGTTGTCCCGCCTTGTGTTCGCTCGCTGATGGTGTCGGCCACATCTTCACCGCTGCACACAGGTACTTCCTGTCGTGCATGTGAGTGTGACTCTTGCTCCCCACCGGACCGCAGTCCTTGTACTCCGAGGCTCGTGGCGTCGGCCACATCCTGACTTGGTCTGCCAAGTTGGCCCCAAATTTCAAGTTGGGATTCGTCTTGCTGACTCTCCGCCCCTTCTCGTCCAGTTGCCTCGGTCCCCCTGTCACGTCCGTTGTCCTCGGTGTGGCCCACAATCCAGACTCTGTTTCTTTTGTGTGGGGCGCCGACGGCGACAGCTGGAACAACAAACGTCCTTGTGGTGTAGCCTTCGGACTCCAAGTCAGTGAGCACCGAGTCGAGTCCCAAGCTGATGTGACCATAAACGTTTTCGAGAACAACCCAAGAGGGTCTTTTGGATGCAATAATTTTGCGGAGGTGCGGCCAGATGTGGCGTGGGTCTTCTTCGCCTTGCCTTTTACCGGCTTGACTGAAGGGCTGGCAGGGGTATCCTGCTGTGAGGATGTCGCAGTCTGGAACAAGTCTGGTTGGGTCATTAGCTAATACCTTTACATCT
>MDSW01172160.1_pt1 | contig 12820 bp, 6 predicted proteins | sample 811171 | NCBI WGS metagenome assembly MDSW01 (sample SAMN05326641, study PRJNA326480) | marine metagenome | isolation source: seawater | place: Atlantic Ocean: North West | collected 2012 | reverse complement strand
GTGCGAAGCCAGTGCAAGGAGTGCGGGGGCTCGAGCATCTGCGAGCACGGGAGGCGGCGAAGCCAGTGCAAGGAGTGCGGGGGAGGGAACATCTGCGAGCACGGGAGGCAGAGAAGCCAGTGCAAGGAATGCGGGGGCTCTCAGATCTGCGAGCACGGGAGGCGGCGAAGCCAGTGCAAGGAGTGCGGGGGCTCGGGCATCTGCGAGCACGGGAGGCGGCGAAGCAGGTGCAAGGAGTGCGGGGGCTCTGAGATCTGCGAGCACGGGAGGGTGCGATACGGTTGCAAGGCGTGCGCCCGCTTATCCCGAATCCGCGCGCGCGACGCCAAGCCCCCGCTCGAGGCTAAGGTCGAGATCAAGCAGGAGTTCGACGACGTGGAGGACCCGGGCGAGGAGGACTATTGGCTTCAATAACATCCGCTTCGATTCCGCCGCTTCGTCGACGCTTCCTTTTCGCGCGTGTTCTCCCGCGAGCATCCGGCGGCGCGCGTCTCGACGCTCTCGGGCATCACGCGATGGTCGTTCCCGCGAACCCCTGGTACTCCCCCTTCTTCACGCTCGCGAGCGTGCTCCTGAGCGTGGCCGGGTAGAATGGTTTGCTGAGCGTCCCGTCCATCCCCGCGGCTTTCACGCGCGCGGTGTACTCGGGCCCTACGTTCGCGCTCAGGCCGACGATGGGCATGCGCGTCGCGGCGGCGCCCCGGACGGCGAATTCCGTCTCCAGCGCGCGGATGCGCTTGGTCGCCTCCGCGCCGTCCATCACCGGCATCATCATGTCCATCAGCACGCAGTCGTACGGAAGCGGCGGCGGCGCGGCCTCGGATCCCCTCGGATCGCCCTCGAGCGACGCCCTCCGCCTCTCGAAGGATTTCCGGACGAGGTCCACCGCCTCGCCGCCGTGCGACGCGACGTCGAGGCTCGCGCCGCGCTTGACGATGCTGAACGTCGCCATCTGCTGGTTCAGCGCGTTATCCTCGACGAGAAGCACGCGCATCCCGGAGAGGTCGAGGTCGGAGTCGTGAACGGTCGCGACCGACCCGGAACCGCCCCCAGGGTTCGGGCCCTTCTCGTTCTCGCACTCGCCTCCGTGCGATGATCCCGATCCCGACCCGGATCCCTCGTCGCGCTGGGGCTCCCCCCCCGCGGAGGAGACGGAGTCGAACATCCACCCGGGCTCCGCCTCCCGCTCCGCGACGAGCGCCGCGCGGTGCGCCGCGTCGATGCCGTCCGCGTCCGCCTCGCCGCCTTCGCCCCCTGCGCCTTCGCCCCAACCGGCGCCTTCGCCCCCGGCGCCCTTCGCCCTCGCGAGCCTCCGCGCGGCGTCGAGGAAATCGCTCGGCTTCACCGGCGCGAGGATCATCCGCAGGTCCTCGCGATCGCCGAACCGTTTGCGGAGCTCGATGAGCTGGTACGGTCGGCCGACGACGACGGCCCCCGCGAGGCCGCCCTCGTGGGTGAGCGCGCGGAGGTGGTCCAGGATCGCGAGCGCGAAGTGGAGCACCTCCTCCTTGTCGCCCTCGCGCGGCGCCTCCGCGACGGCCACCGCGCGGCCGCCCCCGGACGCGGCGCGGCGCATCTTGGCGGCGAAGTCGGCGTCGTTCGCCGCGCCGACGTACCTCCGCCGCGGCGCCGCGCCGTGGCACCGGAGTAAACTTCCGACGTGCCTCCGCGTGGGGTCCCGCGCGCTCGGGTGGAACACGAACCGGTGCTCGAGGGGGAGGAGCGGGACGCGGTCGGAGCCGTCGTTCCCTCCCGCCTCGGCCGCCGCCGCCGGGTGGTCGAAGTCGAGGGTGAAGAAGAACCTCGCGCCCTCGTTCTCCTCGCTCTCGAAGTCGATGGTCCCGCCCATGCACTCGACGATGGACTTGGTGATCACGAGGCCCAGCCCCGTGCCCTTCTCCTTCGCCGCGCGGTGCTCCGCGGGCTGGCAGAACGGCACGAACAGGGACGAGCGCTTCGACGCGGGGATGCCGACGCCGTTATCGCGAACCTCGAACGTCACGCGCGACGATCGAGCGCTCGCGCCCGCCTTCGGCGGATTTTTCTTCTTCTTCTTCTTCTTGGCGGAGAAGGAAAAGACGCGGGAGTCTTCGTCGCGGGACGGGCGCGCGTCCGACGGTTCGGCTTCTTCCGAATCGGATCCGACGACGGACTCGGCGCTCGCGTCCTCGTCGCCCTCGTCCTCGCCCTCGTCCTCGACGGCGATGATGAGCTCGACGAGGGCCTCGCGTCCCTGGAGGTCGGAGCTGTACTTGATGGCGTTGTCGACGAGGTTGACGCAGCACTGCCTGAGGCGGAAGAAATCGCCGACGAAGGTTTTTCGAAACGCGGCGGGGGTTCGGACCCGCACGACGAAATCGACGCCGCGGCTCGACGCCTTCTGCGTCATCTCGCTCACCTGCTCCACGAGCTCCGCGATGCGCCACTCGTCGCGGCTGAGCTCGATGGAGCCCAGCGCGCCCCCGGACGCGTCCTTCGCGCCCTCGAACTTGGCGAAGTCCAAAATCTGGTTGATGAGCCCCAAGAGCGCCTCCGCCGACGTCAGCGACGCCTTTATGAACGACCCGGTGAACTCCGTCAGCTCGCCGCTCTCCATCGCGAGCGTGTTGAACCCGATGATCGAGTTGAGGGGCGTCCGGAGCTCGTGCGTGATGTTGAAGAAGAAGGCGCGCTGCACCTGGGACATCTGCGCCGCGACCGCCGCGCGGTGCTCCTCGAGGAGGTCCAGGAACCGTAACGACCCGGCGGAGACGACGAGCGTGTACGAAAATTTCGTCAGCACGTCGTTGTACAGGTACAGCTCGTGCTGCGTCTTGACGGAGATGCGGCCGAGGTCCGCGGCGAAAAACACGCACGGGTACGCGGACCACGCCACCGTCTTCAAGAGGATGATGATCCAGACGCGGCACGCGTCCGGGGCGTCCAGGTCGGCGTGGAGCGCGACGTCGAGAAGCGCGCGGACGCTGTGCGAGACGACGAAGCAAAACGACCTGACGGAGGCGAGCAAGAGCGCGACGCGAGGGAGCGACGCCCACGACGGGTACAGCGGAAGCAACACCCCGCACAGGATCATCACCTCGTCCGCGATGATCAGCGCCGCCTTGTTCACCGGGCGGTACCGGAACGCGCTCGCGGACCGATGCGATGAGCGATGAGCGGTGGTCTTTTTCGCGGCGGCGCCTCGTTCTCGCGTCGTCGCGTTCGAAGCCGACTCGTTCGAAGCCTCCACCCGGGCGCGGCGCGGGTTCGCGTCGTCGCGGCCTCGCGGGCTGTACTCGCTCGCAGCGAAGGCGTACTCGTGGATGTGCTGCACCAGGATCAGGAGCACCGGGGTGGTGAAGACCCACTCGAGGACGCGCAGGGCGCTGAACGACGTGCCGGAGAACTCGGCGCCGGAGTTCTCGAACGAAGATCTCGCGAAGATCTCATCCTCCTCGGCGGCGAGAAGGCTCGGCGAAGAAGACGCCGAAGACGACGACGACGACGGAAACAGCCCCTCGGCGGAGACGTACCAGTCGTCGCCGTTGGCCATCTCGCGGTGCGTCCAGGCGGCGACGGCGGAGATGTACGCGACCTGAACGTTCAGGCCGATGCGGTGCTTCTGCGAGGTCCACAGCGCGGCGTTCAGGTTGAAGACGAACGCGACGGCGAAGATGAGGAACGCCGCGTGCGCATCCTGCGCGGGGACGTGGACCGTGGGCGCCGAGGAGGAGGCGGCGTCCGAGTCGTGGGCGCCGTCCGCGGGAGACGAGGCGCCGAGACGCTCGGGGGCGAACGACGCGTACATCGCCCGGAGCTCGCTGTTCGCGGCGACGAACGCGGCGAAGAGACCTGCGCGCGAGGTGGGCGGGGCGTGAGCGAACGCGCGCAGGGTGGGGAGGGGCGTCGTGGAGAGAGAGGGGAGCGACGCGATGCCGCCGGGCGAGGACGACTCGAAATCGCACCGAGCAACCAGAGCGGGCTGACGTGGGGCAGCTCGTCCGAGCCGGACCGCGCGGGCGCCGCGCCCGCGACGCCACTCGCGGGCTTCGACGCGCGCATCGCGACGGGCGCGCGCGGCGCGGCGCGGCGCGGTGGGAGTGGCGCGCGACGAGACGCGGCGCGGGGCGTCGTTGAGAGGAAAAAAATATCGCGGAAAAAGCCGCCTCGGATATCAAAAAGTGCACGATCGGATCCGCGCGAGTGAGATCCGGGCCGAGTCAACAGACCCTCGATCGAAAGCGACGCGCGCGATTCGTCAAAATATCTGAAAGGCTGCGACGTGGTGCCGAGCGATTGAGCGCGGGAACGTTTTGTGTTCCAGACCGGAAGCGCGTGTACGAGGTTAAGATTTTAGACCCTCGTCGAGGGTTCAACGCGTGACACACAGCGCCGAGCTCCAGTAGGTAGAACAGCCATAGCCTGCCTGCATCGTCATCGGTTTTTCTTCGGCCGGGGTCTTCGGCGCTCGAATTCCACAATCGCGCGCGCGCACGCACGACCCCCCACACGCGAGGCTCCCACACCGCTCGAACGACACACGATGGGCATCTGCGGCTCCAGTCCCGAGGAGGAGGTGGTGCGTCTCCCCGGCCGTCGCCTCGCTCTTCGCGACGATCGATCGCCCTCGCGAGGGATCGTTCGCGCGCCGATCGCATCGTCGCCCCCCGAACGAATCGCCGCCCGCACCCGCGCACGTGCGCGAGACGACGTCGACGAACGCTTCGTCCGGCGCCGCTCTCGGTTCGCTCCGCGCTCGGCGCCGCGCGATCGTTCCACCCGCGCGCCCCTCATCGTCCCTCTCGCCTCGGCTCGCTGACGCTCGTTCTTCCTCGCCCTCTTCTCCCTCGGCTCCGTCGTTTCCTCGTCACCTCGCAGCAATCCTTCTCGAACCCGACGGAGGAGATTTTGCACAACCTCACCAAGGCGCTCGACGCCGGCGATCCCGAGGGCGTCGCGGAGTGGCTTCTCCTTCGCGTCGCGCGCATCTGCAACCCCCGCGGGATCATGCGCCAGGACTTCATCAGGGACGAGATCGAGACGAAGTACGCGGAGTACGGCCTGGGTGACCTCAAGTCGGACGTCAGCGAGAAGACGGACGGCGCTCTGAAGGAGCTCCTCATGGCGCTCCTGTCCGATCGCCTCGATTACGACGCGCAGATTCTGGAGAAGGCGATGAAGGGCTTCGGCACGGACGAGGACGTCCTGATCACGATCCTGTGCACGCTCGACGAGGAGGACATCTTCCCCCTCCAGGCTGCGTACAGCGACCGCTACGAGCGCTCCCTGGAGCAGGCGGTCCTCTCCGAGACCTCGGGCAAGTTCAAGCGCGTCCTGTTGCTCGCCGGCTGCGACGACATCGCCGAGGCGTACGCCAAGGTCTGCCACTCCGCCATCTCCGGCATGGGCACGGACGAGAAGGCCCTGATCCGCCTCATGGTCACGTGCTCGCACGAGGTGATGCGGGACACCAGGGACGCGTACGCGCGCCTGTACGACACCGACCTCGTCGACGCCATGTCCGGCGAGTGGGCCGTCGGCGGCGACTTCAAGAACATCCTCTGCGCGCTGGCCAAGAAGCATCCCGCCAACGTCATCCTCGGCGAGTACGACTACGAACCCGACGTGAGCGCGCTCCGCGACGCGGTCGAGGGTCTCGGCACGGACGAGGCGGCGCTCATCGACGTTCTGGCGAACAAGACCCCGGAGCAGATCGCGGAGCTCAAGGACCGGTACCAGGCGGCGCACGGCGAGATGCTCAAGGAGAGGATCAAGGCGGAGACGACCGGTTTGTTCGAATCCGCCGGGTTCAGGAACACGCTCATGGGGCTTCTGACCCCGCGGGAGGAACAGATCGCGTTCTACCTCCAGGAGGCGTTCGAGGGGTGGTTCTCGAACGACGACTGGGGGCTCATCTCGATGCTCGTGCACAGGACGCCGGAGGAGATGAAGGAGATCCGCAACCAGTACATGATCTGCCACGGCGCCGACCTCATCCAGGACATCCGCGCCAAGTGCTCGGGCGATTACGAGAAGGCCCTCGTCGCGCTCGTCGCGCCCAGGGCGAGGACGATCGCCAGGGGAATCAAGGCGGCGATGTCGGGCTGGATCTCCAGCGCGAACAAGGGCGCCCTGATCTCGCTGCTGACGCACCGCGACGCGGAGATGAAGACGCTCCGCGTCGAGTTCGAGAAGGAGGCGAACATGAGCCTGCAGAGCATGATCAAGAAAGAGTGCAGCGGGCAGTTCGAGAAGGCGCTCGTCGCGCTCGCGGCGTACACCGCGCCCAAGGGCATCGCGTCCAGGCTCGCCTCGGGCGAGGAAGCGCACCCGGACGCCAAGCCCGAGCCGGAGCCCGAGCCGGAGCCGGAGCCGGAGCCGGAGCCGGAGCCGGAGCCGGAGCCCGAGAAGCCCAAGAAGAAGAAGAGGTCCAAGAAGAAGGGCGGGTACCCGGGCGAGGGCGGCGGCGGCAGCGGCAAGAAGAGGAGCGGGAGCAGCTCGGACTGGTCCTCGGACTCCGGGTCCGACAGCGACTGGTAAACGACCGCGGCGCGCGCGGGTGGGCGTCGTGAAAGAAGCGACGCGAGACGGATGCGCGAAACTGCAGCCCGAGGGGCGAAACGCTCCTTTCGCGCTCGCGCGTCGCCCTTTTTTGGAGACGGACGCGTCACTGCATATTATTGAGACTAAATGCTCTGTTCATCAGAGCATGAAAAATTCGCATCTTCACGGCACCTCCCCAGCGCTGTGGCGGATTCTCCTTGCTGCTGACGCGGCGTCGCTTCGCGTTTGCCACGAGATCCACGACAATTCGCTCCTCGGTCGTTCGCTCGCGCCCCCTCCCCCCACAAGACCCGGGCGCGGCCTCTCGAGTCTCTCCCTCGTCGCCCCCCCTCCGCGCGATGTCGTCGCCCCGCCGCGCGCGCGGCGCGTTCGCGGTCCTCGCGTGCCTCGCGGTCCTCGCGCACGCCCCGCGCGTCGCGCACGCCGGGTCGGCGTTTTCCGAGCCCGCCACCGCGGAACCCGCGGACGCCGCCTCCGCGGTGCCCCCCCTCCACGCCTCCTCCGACCTCCCGCGCGTCGCCGTGGAGCGCCGCCCCCTCGACCGGCGCTCGGTCGCGACGCGCCGCGCGAGCGTGGACGCCGCGAACGCGAACGCGCGCCTCCAGCGCCTCTACGGCGCCTCCGGCGACGCCGTCTCCAAGGGCGCCTCCATGCCCATCAGCAACTTCATGGACGCGCAGTACTTCGGCGCCGTCACCCTCGGCACGCCCCCGCAGAGCTTCCAGGTCGTCTTCGACACCGGGAGCTCCAACCTGTGGATCCCGAGCAAGAAGTGCGGGTTCCTCCAGATCCCCTGCGACTTGCACAGCACGTTCGACGCGAAGGCGAGCTCGAGCTACGTCCCCGACGGCGCGCCGTTCGCCATCCAGTACGGCAGCGGAAGCCTCAGCGGATTCCTCTCCACGGACACGCTCGGCTGGGCGGGGCTCGACGTCGAGGGCCAGACGTTCGCGGAGGCGACGAGGGAACCCGGGCTCGCGTTCCTGTTCGCCAAGTTCGACGGCATCCTGGGCATGGGGTGGAGCCAGATCTCCGTCGACGGCGTCGTGCCGCCGTTTTACAACGCCTTCCAGCAGGGCCTCGTGCCCTCCAACGTCTTCAGCTTCTGGCTCAACCGCAAGGCGACGAAAGCGAGCGACGCTGCCGCGTCCGACGGATCCGACGACGATTCCGATTCAGTCGGCGGCGAGCTGGTTCTCGGCGGCGTGGACCCGGCGCACTTCACCGGCGCGCACACGTGGCTCCCCGTGACGCGCGAGGGGTACTGGCAGGTGGCGCTCGACGACGTGACGCTCGACGGCGCGCCGGTGCCCGGCGCGTGCCCGCCCGACGGCGCGCCCTGCGCCGCCATCGTCGACACCGGCACCAGCCTCCTCGCCGGACCCAGCGACGTTGTGGAGCGAATCAACGCGAAGATCGGGGCGCGGAGCGTCTTGGGCGAGGAGTGCCGCGTGATGATCGACCAGTACGGGGAGGAGTTCATCGACGATCTGAACCGGTTCACGCCGCTGCAGGTGTGCGCCGCCGTCGGCGCGTGCGACGTCGCCGCGGCCGACGACGACGAGCCGACGAACGACGAGGCGCCGACGAACGACGAGGACGAACCGATCGCGACGGGCGGCTCGAAACGGTCCGCGATCCTCGCGCGCCTCGGCCGGCGCGCGGACGAGCACCGCGCGGTGATTCGCGCGTCCCGCCGCCTCCTCGCCGACCGCGCCGGGTCGGTTCCCGCCGACGAGGACGACGAGGACGAGGAGGACGCGTCGTCGCCTCGAAAAAAACAAAAGAAGACGCGCTTCTCCTCCTCCTTCGCGGAGGCTCTTGGCGGGAAGGCGACGTGCGGCGCGTGCGAGCTCGCGGTGACGTACGCCAAGGCGATGCTCAGCGAGAACGCGACCACCGCCGCGGTCCTCGACGAGGCGAAGAAGGTGTGCGACCTCATCCCCTCGAAGGGCGGCGAGGCGGCGGTGGACTGCGCCGACGTCGCGACGCTCCCCGAGGTGGCGTTTGTGCTCGGCGGGCGCCCGTTCCGACTCGCCCCCGAGCAGTACGTCCTCCGCGTCGCCGCCGGAGGATCAGGCGACGACGCCGCGGAGGAGCAGTGCATCTCCGGGTTCATGGGCCTGGACGTGCCCCCGCCGATGGGGCCGCTGTGGATCCTCGGCGACGTCTTCATCGGGCCGTACCACTCCGTGTTCGACCACGGAAACGCGAGGGTCGGCTTAGCCGACGCCGCGTAGAAGACGACCAAGGGGTCGACGACGGCGAAGAAATGAAATTAAATTGGTCGGACCCGCGCGTCTATCGTGACGACGGGGTCCGACGGCGCGCGAACGTGCGCCCACGCTCGAACGAACGAACGAACGATGAGAGCGCCGCGAAGACGACGAGACGACCGCGAAAAGCGAGACGACCGCGAGCCGCGAGCGCCGGCTTCCACTCCTCGCCGTCGGATTTTGATTCGATTCCAGATTGAAAAAAGCCTCCCCTTCGCCTCTCTACTACACGCCGAGCTCCTTATGGATGATCTTCGTCAGCTCGGGCGCGTTGACGCCCTTGACGCTCGCGATCTCCGCGCCGTCCCTGTAGAAGCAGAACACCGGTTCGCACGGCCCGACCTTGGACTTGAGCGCCGGGATCACGCTCGCGTCGGCGGTGAAGAACTTCATCGGCTTGTCCCCGTGCTCGAAGAAGATGTTCTGGAACGTGCTCTGGATCGCCGTGCACGGCCCGGCCCAGCTCTGGTACACGTCCACGATCTGCAGGGACCCCGGGGTGTCCATGATCTCGACCTTCCACGCCTCCTCGCTCTTGATGGGGGTCTAAGGGGGGATGGTGGGGGGAGGGGGGGGATTTTGAGCGCGAGGACGCGCGGGACCGCTTCGAGCGAGGGGGCGGGGGGCGCGGATTCGAGATTCCGGGAGGTGTCTTTCGTCGAACGCGGGGGGGGGGCGGCACGGGGTTCGAACGCGCGACGCTCGGGTCGAGGGGCGCGGCGGCGTCGGGAGACGGGCGCGGACGCACCATGAACGCCATGTCGTCCTCCGAGGCGGGACCCCCGGCGTGCGCGACGCGCGGTCCGTTGTGGACGCGCGCACCTCCGAGCGTCCCGTCGGTCAATTCAGACGCGGGCGCGCGGAGTTTTCATCAAGTTCTGTCCGGACGAGTTTCAGCGGCCTGCGCGCGACCGCCAGGCGGAGTTCACAAACGTCGGCACTTCCCAGGGCGGGTTCAAAATCTCTCCCCCCCCCTCCCCCTCCGAGGTCACTCACGGCGGCGCGTCGGCGTCGACGCGGCGTTCTCGATGGCGACGGAGAGCGCGACCGGTTTGGTGGTGAACATCCGCAAGTGGCAGGCGGTGGGCCTGTGGACGTGGAACGCCGGGGACAAGGACGACGTGTGCGGCATCTGTCGCGTCGCCTTCGACGCGTGCCCGCCGGACGCCAAGTTCCCCGGGGACGACTCCCCCGTGGTCTGGGGCCAGTGCGGGCACGCGTTCCACCTGCAGTGCATCACCAAGTGGCTCAACTCGCAGGCGGAGCAGCGGTGCCCCATCTGCCGGGGCGCGTGGGAGTTCAAGCAGCTCAACGCCGCGGGCGAGGAGGCGCGAGGAACCGCGCGCGGCGAGGCGCGACGGGATGCCGGGGGCCGAACGCGAGAGGCGCTCGACGACGACGCCGCGACGGACGACTGAGACGACCCGAGAAGGACGTCATCTAGAACGGGAGGGTCGGGGTCGGATCGGGATCGGGGTCGGGGTCGGATCGGGGTCGGATCGATCGGAACGCGCGCTCACTATGATATCCTTCCTTCGATGTCGCGTCGTTCGCCTTCGTCCTTCGCCTCGGCTCACGGCTCGAACTCGCCCATGTCGATCATCATCCCGAGGTCGATGGCGCCGTCCTCCCCGACGACGTCGAAATCCTGGAACACGAGCTCGTCGTCGTCCCACGGGTTCGAGACGCTCTCCCCGCCCTGCGAGGAGGCGACCGTGAACCCCCCGGGCGTCTCGGGGTCCTCGCCCTCGGCCCCCCCCTCCTCCTCCCCGCCGCCTTCGGAGCGCCGCCCCTCCTCCTCCTCCTCCTCCTCCCCGGACGACCCGTAATCGGATCTCTCGTCCTCCTCGGATTCCGTCTCGGGCTCCTCCCCCGCGGCGCGCCTCGCGGCGCGCTCCTTGAACGCCTTGAGGTCGGCCGCGCGCCAGAGCGCGAACGCGCACGAAGCGCCCCAGCTCGTGGGCCCCACCGCGGGCCGGCCGACCGTCTGCCGCGTCCGCGGGCGCTTCATGCGCCACCGAAGCGGCCCGCCCCCGCGCGCGACGAACGTCGCCGCCTCGTTCGCCGAGGGCGCGACGAACGAACCCTTACCGTCCTTGGCGTCCTTCGAGGCGTCCCCCTTGAACAGGAACCCGCCGGATTTCGTCCGGCCGCCCTCCGCGAGGACCCCCCGGCCGGGACCGGGCTCCACCCGCCGCCCCGTCGCGCCGACGCGCCCGCCGCCGCGCCCGCCCGCGCTCGAGTACCGCCCGCCGTTATACCCGCGCCCGCGGCCCCCGCGCCCGCGCCCGCCCCCGGGGCGGATCTCCGCGTCCGCCGAGACCCCGGTCTTCTGCTTCTTCCCGACTTTTCCCGACTCGCCGCCCTTTGCCCCCTTCTCCGCTTCGGACTTCTTACTCTTCTCCGCCTTATTTTTATCCGCGTCGCCCCGCGCGCCGCCGCCCTTGTTGTTGTTCGCGCTCGCGCCGCGCCCCCGGACGCTCCGGTGCTCGTTCATCTCGTCGTCGCTCGGGTCCGGCGGCGCGGGCTCGCCCTCCATGCGGTACCTTCGGCTGTCGTAGATGCCGAAGCGGCGGTCCTCGATCACCTTCCCGCCGCCGCCGTGCCCGCCCGACCCGGGCCCCGAACCGCGACCGGAACCGGAACCGCCCTCGAGACCCGCGCCGTTCGACCCCCCCCCCTTGGGTTTCGAGCCACCGGAACCGGCACCCTTCTTGGGCTCGTCCTCGTCCTCGTCCTCCTCCTCCTCCTCGGCGTCGGCTTCGCCGAAGGAATCGTCGTCGTCGTCGTCGTCCCCTCGCGACGCCCTGTCGTCTCCGCCGCCGCCGCCGGAACCCGCCCCGCCGCCGGAAACCCCCCCGTTTTCTCCAAGCCTCGCGAGCTCCGCCTCGCGGCGCTCCCTGAGCACCTCGTTCGCCGCGTGCGCCGCCGCGGCGTCCTCGAGCTCGCGCTCGATCTCGCCGAGCTTGGCGCGCGCCGTCATGAGCCTCGCGTTGGCGTGCTCGAGCTTCTTCAGCTCCGAGAGAAGAAACTGCTCAGCCTCGGCGAGCGAAGGGCGGAACGCGTGGTGGTGCGGGTTGTTCTCGCCACCGCGCAGGCCCTCGGCGGCGGCGGCGGCGCCGTGGTGGTGCGCGTGCGCCTGGTGGTCCGGGTTCGAGGCCACCGCGGAGGCCACCGCGTCGCCGTGGCCGCTCGCGACGCGAACCGCCGCGGCGACGGCGCCCTTCATCGCCGCCGCCGCCTCGGGGCTCTGCACCGCGTCCAGGGGAGGCGGCGCAGCCGAAGGATCATCGGAGGGACCTTCGTCGTCGGGTCCTTCGTCGGGACCTTCGTCGGGACCTTCGTCGGACGTTTTTTCCGTCGGCTTCCCCTCGCCGCGTTCGGAAGCGGTGACCTTTATATGCTCCTTGTGCTCCTCCTCCGTCTTCACGGCGGCGGCGGCGGCGGCGGCGGCGGCGGCGGCGGTTTCCTCGTCCGGCCCTCCGCCCCCGTCGCCGCCCTCGCCGAAGTGCAGGTACTTATCCCAGTCCTCCGCGTGCGCCTCGTCGTCCGCGTCGCCGTGGTGCGCCTCCGCGTGCGCGCTCGCGGCGAGGTCCGCGCGGACGTTGTTGTAGATGGCCTCCGCGTCCTCCACCGCCGTCTTCACCTCCAGCAGATTCTCCTCCGCCGCCATCACCTCCTTCGCCGCCGTCTCGCGCTTCGCGCGGAGCGTCGCCAGGCGCTCGCCGTCGCGCTCGATCGCCTGCGCGAGGGTGATGTCGGAGGGGAGCGAACTCGTCGCGAGCGACGAGGGGGCGATCGCGCCGGGAGCGTCGGACCGAGCGGACGCCGCCATCGCCGTCTTGAAACGTTTCTTGGGAGCCTCCATCGCGACGCGCGCATCCGCCGACGCGAGCTTCGAGCTCTCGCCCGACGCGACGCCCTTGATGAGGCCCTTCTTCGAGCCGCGACGGCCGGGGGTGCTGCTCGGAGGGAGGGGGAGGAGGAGGGGGGAGGGGGGG
>MDSW01023357.1_pt1 | contig 12821 bp, 9 predicted proteins | sample 811171 | NCBI WGS metagenome assembly MDSW01 (sample SAMN05326641, study PRJNA326480) | marine metagenome | isolation source: seawater | place: Atlantic Ocean: North West | collected 2012 | reverse complement strand
TGAGTTGTGTTTTCTCTCTTCAATGCCAGCAACGCGAGGTTGATGTGCGCCCGCTCGTGTTGTGGGTAGATAGAAATCGCCTGATTCAGATACTGCGAGGACTCGTAGAACTTGTTCTGCAGCAGGTAGCTGTAGCCCAGATCGTTAAGCAGGTCGGCGTCGTTTGGCTTCTGCTGGAGTGCCTGCTTGTAATGCTGCTCTGCTGCCATCCAGTTTTCCTGCAGATCTGCCACGATCGCCAGACCGTGGTGTGCAGAGCTGTTGCGTGGGTCAAGACCTAAGGCCTGTTGAAAGGCCTGCTGCGCCTGTTGCAGTTTCCACTGGTCTCCCGGACCAGCCTGCTGAATTGCGGCCTGTCCCTGGCTGATGAATTGCTCGACCTGCCCCTGTGACGATTCCAATGCGGTCTGTGTGAATGAGACCGGCTGGATGTGGTTAGTCTCGGGGGCTTCACGAGGCTGTAGCTCCTCAATGGAAGCAATCTCTTCAGCCGTGTAAGTCTGCTCCTCATCAAGCTGTGAAAGCGAACTAAACGACTGGCAGCCCACAACAAGTAGAGCACACGCTGGCAGGAACCATCTGCAATTGGAGGAGGCCATTGTCAGACTTCCGGGAGGAGTGAGAGTGAGAGATGATGGCGAGAGAGATCGCTTTGAGGGCGACCGCATCTTATAGGGCCGTATCTGTAACCCTGTCGAGGTGGGATTCATGCCTGCGCGGTATACCGGCAGTTCCTGCCGCACCCGTTTCCAGCTGTCCAGGCAGAATTTGCCGATCGAGGAGCGGGGGCATCTGAATGCAGGCTCTCCCTGCGTCAGAGTCTGCGATCCGGGGGCCAGGACTAAGCCGGCGAGGCTTTGTTTAACAAATCAAAATGGGCCAATGCAGGACAGGGTCAAGAGGACGAATGCCCAGTGGTTCCCTGTCTTTGAACAGGCCTGCGAATCCGCTGAATGATTCAGTCTTGATTTAATCAACAGAGCCCAGGCCAGTGCAATATGGCAGTGGATGAGTTCGAGGTGTTTCATTAAGTCACACACACTGACAGTGCGAGGGCCTCCATTCCAGATTCAATTGACTTTCTTCTGTCCAACTGAACCTGAGGCTCACGGGATTTGAGACGCAACGATCCGCGTGTCAGTGTTACCTTTAATAGTGCGAGTTTCTTCTGCTCGTTGTGGAGAACATGTCGTTCGGGCAGGAGCAAAAAAAATCAGAAATCCTGCGAACCATTTGTTGCCTGCTGCACTCTTAGAAGTGCTTCCCCGCCAATGCAGGTTGGGAAGAATCTTTTTTGAAACAGAAACGATGTCGCTTTCACGATTAGCAGAACAAAACAAAGAGCTGATCCTCGGTAATGGCGCCGCTGCGCGGTTTTACCGACTCAACCTCTGATACCGAAGCAAACGCTGCACAAAGAAGCCCGGTGTCAGCGACATCGGGCTTTTTTTGTGCAGTACCGGATAAGGGCCGGTAGCTGAGATGGTGTAGCGGCGGTTTGAAGCACCGCAGAGGAGGATTCGAGCGCCTCCCGGCCCACATTCAGGAACGAAATTATTTACGCCGACGGTCAAGCGGCCAACCGGGCCTCATAAGCCCGGGAAGTCAGGAGCGTTACCTGAGTCGGCTACTTACGGCGCGGTCGTCTACTGGAAGGACACGCGGGCTTTCACCTCGTGGATGCCGGTTCGAATCCGGTCCGCGCTGCTCGTAAACAAATGCCCGGTGAGTGTGCCGGATCGCACGCGACGCTTCGAACGTCGTAGACGGGGTTCAATTCCCTGACCGGGCACTTAAACAACGCAATCAATTCAACAGGGGTGTGCGAAGTCTGGGGATCGCGCCTGGTTCGGAGCCGGGAGACCGCAGATTCAAACCCAGTCACTCCGACTCAATACAGGGAGAACGCTATGTTACTCGATCGACTTAAACGCAGGCTCCAAGGTCAGATTCACGGGCTTGTGGCAGACTGGAATGCACCCGACTTTTAATCGGAGCAAATGAGAGTTCGATTCTCTCCGGGCCCATCTCTGCTTGACTGCAGCAGACAGACGCCCGTCGATGGCAGAATGGCAATGCATCCGGCTCTTAACCGGTCAAATGAGGGTTCGAATCCCTCTCGGCGGAATCGTAGATAACAACCTGATATCGCTTCGACGCGATCGCGGATCGGAAGAAACATCCGATCGAGTGCGCGGACATCGGATGAGAATCCGATGTCTTCGGCCACCTGCCACGCAGCCCGATACCCAGAGTATTCAGCCGACCGTCGAAGCCATGCAGCTGTGGTCCAGTGGTAAGACATCACGTTGCCATCGTGAAGACGCCAGTTCGATTCTGGTCAGCTGCTTTTCAAAGAAACAGTCAGTGGGACTTCTGGCGAAGTCCACTACCTGCAAACAAACTGAAACAGAAACGGCGTTGCTTGAGAGTGGGATCTCGACGTGGCTGTAGCCCACGTGCACTTCCGTGCTTAGCGGTTCGATTCCGTACAGCGCCATTGGCAGATACCAACTGCCATGAATCAATTTTCCGAAGGGGCCTGTGCTGGTACGGGCGGGCGGCTGTTAACCGTTATGACGCAGGTTCGATTCCTGCCTTCGGAGCTGGGAACCAGTCCTGAAACCGATGTCTTAGATCTCAAACGCAGCATGCCGTGTTTGCGGAACAACTCGGATCGATTTTTGGACTGCCTCTGTGGAAGTGAACCGAATGGTGAGGAGGCTGTTTCGAAAACAGCTGCGGCTTGTCCGTTGCGGGTTCGAGTCCTGTCGCTTCCGCTTTCACTAACAGAAATCGGGTGGGCACTCCCACTGATGAATGGATTGTTTCGATGCTAAGCGTTGAGCGATCCGCTCTACCGATCTCGAAAATGCGGGCGAAGTGTTACGGCAGCACGCTGGTCTTCCAAACCGGAGGCGGGAGTTCGACTCTCCCTGTCCGCACTTACAAACTGATTCCCCTGCCCTGTGGTGTAACTGGCAGCACAGCAGATTTTGAGTCTGCCTGTCCGGGTTCAAATCCTGGCGGGGCAATTCGTCATCAGATACGTCCGACACAAGAGACACCCTCGCAGAGCAGCCCGGAGTGCTTGCCACCTTGTCACGGTGGAGATCGCCGGTTCAAATCCGGCCGGGACGCTATCGGGGGGAACAGTTCTGTATGGCACCGTAGCCCAATCGGCAGAGGCGATCGATTCAAAGTCGAGAGAGTGTGAGTTCGAATCTCACCGGTGTCAGATTCACTGAAAATTCGCCTCCGTGGAGCAGTCTGGAGTGCTCGCCACCCTGTCAAGGTGGAGACGCCGGTTCAAATCCGGTCGGAGGAGCTGACGAATCCTCGTGATTCGTCTGACACGGCATCGTAGCCCAACTGGCAGAGGCGCCTGGTTCAGGACCAGGAGGTTGGGAGTTCGAATCTCCCCGGTGCTACTGGCAATGAAATCTGAATAAACGGCATCGTAGCCCAACATGGTAGAGGCGTCTGGCTTAGAACCAGAAGGTTGGGAGTTCGAACCTCCCCGATGCTATTGGATATTTCGGCACTGTAGCCCAATCGGCAGAGGCGGCTGGTTTAAACCCGGCATGTTGAGAGTTCGAGTCTCTCCAGTGTCATTCTACAATGGGCCTGTCAGCGGGCTCACGCTGGCTCCTGCACAGACGGTAACGGAGTTCGACTCTCCGCAGGTCCTTCTCCGCAGGTCCAATTGCTCCTTCGGGAGAGAGGCGTCATGCGAAAGCATGTCTACGATGTTGATCGAATTTTCACTGTGGAAGACTTCCCGTCGCCCGAAGAGTGCCAGCAACTCATCGCTGAGTCCGAAGAACTCAAGGACACTGGTTCGCCAATCACGACAGGACCTATTTCTCCATTTGGTCATCGTTCCGATCATTCAGGAGAGCCTCGATGGCCTCTCGCTGATCGGCAAGCCAGCCGGTCTTCATGCCTGCCATTGTCAGGAGCATCTGCGTTCCGATCCACGGCAACCTGGGCATGACTGGCAGTGCAAGGTCGCGACCAAACTGTAGCAGGCGATTGGGCGTCTGGAAGAAGGGAGTCAGCCACCCGGTCAATCGACCGTAAAAGGCTGTCGTTGAACTGCGTGCTGATTCGTAGTCAGCCAGTGCCGAGTCAATATCTTCCGAAGACTGCAACGCACGAACGAGAGCAAGGGAATCCTGCAGCGCGAGGTTGAGTCCCTGGCCGAGGTGCGGACTGGTCGCGTGTGCAGAATCTCCGATCCAGACCACCCGGCGATCGATGACCCGGCTCATCCGAGCATTTCGATAGCTCGAAAAAATGACGTCGTCCATCGACTGAAGCTGCCCCACGATTTCAGAGGCTGCCGGACAGAACTCTGCAACCTGAGCTTGCCATTGCTGCAGCCCCGCTTCTCGAGTCGCCTTCTCTTCAGACTTCCTGAGCCCCCAGAAGAAGCTGCATTCTCCTCCGCCAACCGGGAGGATTCCCACCAGTCTGCCGTCACGCCCGACAAGCTGCTGTAGACAGGTTTCGTCACCTGACCACGGACCGACCACCCATAATGCTGCGTCCTGATATTCTTTGATGCGAGTGGGGATTCCGGATGCCTGTCTGAGAGTTGAAGCAGAGCCGTCAGCTGCAATCAGCAGATCAAACGGACCGTGCCGGTTGCTGACTCCATCGACCACATGGACAACATTTCCATCCTGGGAAATATTCAGCAGTCGGGTATTCTCCATGATTCGCACGCCCTCATTCTGACAGCGTTCAAACAGGAGGCGGAAAATCACACTGCGACGGACTCCACGCGCACATGCCTGACACGAGAGACGCTGGTACTGCAGATCTACAAGGGTGCGTCCATTCTGATGCTTTGCATGTAGTCGACCTATCCGAGACGAGTCGCGCACCACGTCGTCAAGGAGTCCAAGTTCATGCAGCACGGCCTGCCCACTTGGCTGCAGCATGATGCCAGCACCAACTGGATGGCACTTTTCGGCCTGCTCAAACAGGGTTACATGATGCCCCGCCTGCTGGAGACGCCATGCTGCCGTTGAACCAGCTATTCCCGCACCGGCAACTGCGATCTGCATATCGTCTCCAGTGGACTCTAAAACCTGCGTTGACTGTCCAGCAGAAGTGTGACTGGCCCGTCATTTACCAAAGAAACATTCATCTGCGCCTGAAATGTACCGGTCTCCGTTGGGATGTCCTGCCCTTTTAACTCTGCCACAAAACTCTCGTACAGACTCCTGGCTTTCTCAGGGCGAGCGGCAGCCACAAAGCTCGGACGTCTTCCCTTCCGGCAATCGCCAAGCAGCGTAAATTGACTCACGACCAGAGCATTTCCCTTTGTCTGTTTCAGGTCGAGATTCATCTTGCCGTCTTCATCCTCGAATACTCTGAGTCCCGTTACTTTCGCCGCCATCCAGGCGACATCCGTTTGGGTATCTTCTTCTTCAACACCCAGCAGGATCAGAAAGCCGTGCTGAATCGCGCCGACAGTTTGTCCCTCCACTGTAACGGAGGCGCTGGAGACACGTTGAACGACGGCACGCATGGGCTGGATGGTGACAGGGACAGGGTGGAATCCGGCTCGACATGATAATCGGCAATCTCTCGTTTGCGAGTCCACGCGGCGCATAACGAGTTGTGAGTATGACAGCTGACCACCCTGAAAACTCAGGCGGATTATGGGACCCTCTGGCAGTCGCCGAACTCACAACGGCGAATGGCTGCATACCTGAGCTGGGGATCGCTTGAAGGAATAGTATCCGTTTTCGTAAGTCGTTTGGACGAAACGGACTCTGTGAACTGTGACGAGGAAACGGCCGGGTGAATTTCACGGTCTGGTTGCTCGTTGCCAGAACCAGTTACCATGTTGCTCGCAATGTCCTATGACGAAGCCTCAGGGTCGTGATGCTTCAATCTCCGTGACTGACTACCGCTCGTGGTTGGGGACAGTTGTCTAAAACTGTCCACGGAGCCGTTCCTTTGCTGGCAGGATTTCCAGACACGTGGTCCACCACCCCGTCAGAACTGTTTCCACGAATTCATCAGGCAGTTTTTCCGCGTGCATCTCATCCGCCAGTCGCTGGTAGTCGTATTCCACGGGAATGAACTCAATCTGAGGTGACTGGTTCTCAGTCAGCGAAATCATCGTGTACCACACGTTAGTAGTACCATCGTTTTCCGGACGTCCAAGCACGCCGACATTGACATAGAGCCTCCCCTGTGCGAGCGATCTTTGCCAGTGAATTCCGGAATGGGTCCCGATCATCAGGTCAGCCTGATGTTCATCCGCAAGTCGGTTGAGAAATGCAGTGCTGGTTGTTGACTCCCAAAGAAACTCGTTTGTACGCCGTGGACTACCATGACAAAACAGAATTCGGCGACCGTGAATCTCTGCTCTCAATTCCACAGGCAATCCCTGCAACCATACTTTGTTCTCGGAATTCGTATTGGCGAGCGTGTAGTCATAGCTTAGCTGTGCAAAGTAGTTGTCGCGTGGGTCTGTATAACCGCACTGGCAGTCATTGAGCTCATTGCCGATGCTGTCGTCGTAGTTCCCCTGCACGCACTGGACATGGTGTTCGTGCAGTAACGGGAAGACACGATCAGGGTGCGGTCCGAACGCCCCCATGTCTCCGAGACAGTAAAGCTGGTCGGCACCACGTTTTCTCGCGTCAGTAATCGCCGCCGCGAGCGCAAGATAATTGCTGTACAACCCTCCAAAGACTGCCAGTTTCACTGGGGGATCTCCGAAGCTGCCTGATCGGTGGCCATTAAGGTTGAGTTGGTGCAGATCGCGCCATACTGATAACACGTATGGCAGGCTCCATGACCCAGTGGAAAATCGCAGGTTGCCTCTTCCAGAGTGTCACCGAGTTTCGCATCAGAAGATTCGAGCAGAATGGGACACACGTAGACGCCCCGATTCGTAACGATCCGGCTGTGGTGACAGAGGAGTTGATTGCGGTCAAAGTCCCGCATCATGCTCTCAGTGATCCGCTCTGTTGGCTGATACCCTTCCGTTCGATTCTCTTCGGCACCAAGCTTGAGTCGTGGAAGAACTTTGAGTCTGGGGCGTTCACACCCATGCGACTTCAGAACTTCACGAAACTGGGCCAGAATCAAATGGTTCTCTGCATCATTCCATGTCTGAGTCATTGTGATGATTGGCAGAAAACCGTGTTTGCAGAGCAACGAAACTCCTTTCATCGCGCGGTAAAAAGTGCCTTCGCCGCGCACCGGGTCATTAATGTCTGCGGTCGGACCATCAATGGAGACACGCAGTTCCAGGCTGTAAACCGCTGACTCCTGAGCAGCCGTAAGCTGATTCAGCCACTCCGGCTTCAAAACCGTGCCATTAGTCAGAACTGTGACCGGTCCGAACTGAAGGGCTCGTTCGACCATGCGGACGAGGTCGCCGTTGAGAAACGGTTCGCCTCCGGTGAAGTAGTATTCTCGAACGCCGAACTCGATCGACTGCTCAAGAGCTTCGTTTACCTGCTCATATGTCAGGAATTCGAAACTGCGGTTGTGCGGACTGCAACTGATAAAGCAGTGATGGCAGGTCAGGTTGCAGACTGTTCCAGCCACCTGAAACCAGAGCTCATCCAGTGACCGCAGTTCAATGGATGGAATGGACTCGCTCACACTCATTGAACGGACTCCTTCAACGAGCCGATGAGATCTGCCGCCTGTTGAATTCCATTCTGCATCAGAAAACGACTGTCACGTCCGTAACTTGCTGCTCCCACAATGAAGAAGCCAGGTTCCGGGTTCTTTAACAGGTCGATTCCGGCTGCCTGTTGTGTGAGGCAGTCGCCTGAGGAGTCTCCAAGCAGGTGAGCAGCGAGTTTGATGGGACCATCTGTGGCATAACAGCGGTGGATTTGAAGCTCTTCGAACGGAGTGGGATCCGGACGGTACCCCGGATTGGCAACAATGCGATCGACGGTGATTTCGTCTCTGATTCCGCTGACCTCAAAGCAGACTCGCAGTCGTCCGCCGGCAGAATTGATTTGATCAACCGCAGCTCCTGCCACCCATGAAACACCACCACTGGCCACGAGTTGGTTGGCTTCCCGGGTTAGCCGAGCACGTTCTTCGAGTGGATCTGAACGAATGGGTCGCATTGGCTGCTCGTTGCGATTTCGAGTAAACCAGTGGATCTGCGTGCCTGGCGACTGCTGGCGGATGGTGTTCAACAGACAGACGGAAGTGGCCGCTGAGAAGCCGCTTCCCACGACGAGGACGCTCTGACCGGCAAAGGCATCAAGCGACTGACTGTCACGTCCCGGGATCTGATAATTGGATTCGGACAGGAAGTGCTGCTCTCCTCGAGCTGGGATTCCGCCGTTTCCGATCCATCGATGCCTGGACATGAAGCCCGTGCTGTCGATCAGGATATCTGCTGTGATGACTTCTTCTCGCTGGTCATTACGGACGAGAATTCGAAAAGGACGGATTGCTCGGGCTGGCTTACCGATCAACTGAGACTTTCCGGTCAGTTCGCGGCTAACGGCCAGCACCTCGTGGTGCTCTCGAATTCGTCCGACGAGTGCGGCAGACTGACTGAGCGGCTTCAGGTAGCTTTGCACGTACTCTCTCCCCGTGAGTAACGCGTCATGCCGGATCTGATTTTCCACACCTGCGGCAGCTCTGCCCGCCTTGGAAGAATTCATTTGAAATGGCGTAAACAGCCGGACGTGACCCCACGAAAGCACTGCTTCTGCGACTCGCCCCCGTTCGAGTACAGTGACGTCAAACCCCGCCAGCTGAGCCTGCAGGGCAGTGTCCAGCCCAATGGGACCGGCACCAACTACAACCAGTTTTGGGTTTGTCATTTCAACAATGGATGTTCAGGCCTGACGAACGGATCACCAGTATCGTAGTGGGTTGTCCGATCGTGCGGGAGCAATACAGGCTCAGGAGGGTGATCGAGGTCACACGTTTATGCAGACTGGACCTGGCAGGAACCGATGAATCGGCCGCTCAGCCTTCCAGCGGACTTCCGTTGATGAATGCTCGGTCGACCGACAGTCCGTCCAGATTGATGGCGGGAGGCTGTCCAAGCAGAAGATCTGCCATGATTCGCCCGGTTCCAGGTGACATCTGCAGTCCGGAACGAAAGTGGCCTGCTCCCACATAGAGATTGTCAAAGCACGAGATCTTACCGAGAAACGGCAGTTCATCCGGTGAGCCGGGACGCAGTCCGGCCCAGCTGCGAACCAGTTCCGCACGACCCAGTTCCGGGACGAGCGTTCTTGCGAATTCAAGCAGTCCGGAGATTCCTTCTGCGGTGGTCTGCTTATCAAATCCCGTGTGCTCTTCTGTTGAGCCGATAAGAATCAGGCCGTCAGCTCGTGGAACAATGTATCGGCGTCCCTGTTCGATGACGCACGAGAATGGCAATCGCGAGACCCGGAGTTGCGCCATTTGACCACGAACCGGAAAGACGGGGAACTCCAGTCGGACATGCCTGAGCAATTCATTCGTCCAGGCTCCCGCCGTCACACACACCTTTTGTGCATGGAATTTCCGTTCAGGAGATTCAGCGATTACCGTTGCGCCCTGTTCGATGAGCTGAAGTTGCGTCACCCCCTCAACGATCTCGACGCCCAATCCATGGCAGGCTGCCAGCAACGCCTTCACATGGCGAGGATTCCGTGCCTGACCAAATTCAGGCAGGTAGATTCCAGACTGGAAGTCATTAGCGAGGTCCGGGACATACTGTTCCAGTGTTGCCCGGTCACATATCTCGACCGTGATTCCTTCTTTACGCCAGGTTTCGGTGGCGGACTCGTATCCTCCTGCGCCCGAGACCTCAAGCGCGCCGCAGATTCGGTACCCGTTGTCGATACCGGTGCGGCTGCGGAGATCGTCCGACAGTTGCGACCAAAGGGTGTGGCTGTAGGCCCGGAGTCGACTTTCGGGCGTTGACGCTCCTGCCTGATTGCCGGGGGGCAACATGCCCGCACCTGCCCAGGATGCTTCCTGCCCAGGACGCTGTCGATCCAGCACAGTCACGGAGGCTCCGTCCTGTGCAAGGCACAGTGCAGTGGTCAACCCGGTGACACCACCTCCGATAATCAGAATGTCGGGCGAAGAATTCACGTTTCAATCAGTTTCCAGGACGCAGCAGGCCGCGAATGATATCTTTGCCACCGTAATCCGCATCTCCGACAGTCAGGAAATGCCCGGTTTCAAACATTGAGAAGAACGAACCACTGAGTCTCAAGCAGGTGTATGAGCAGGCTGCAAATGGGTGCCCGGAGGATGAAGGCCTGTTGCGTTGCGGGTTTGTAGACGTGAGTTGACCGCTGTCGAATTCGCCGGAGATCACCTGCACAGTGACGTCTGGCGAAGTCCACTACCCTCGGGCACCACTAGTCGAGTCCCTTGAGGTCGCTGCCTTTGATCGGGTTGTCTCGTGTGATCAGGTCCGGCCCCTTGCCTGTGCGTTTCTCGTAGACGCCGTCGCCCGCCTTGACGTATTTGGTAAATCCAAGCCGATCAAGTTTCTTTTCGTCGCGGGCGCTTTTTGACATTGAATCCTCTGACCATGAGCCTCCCATAAACACCTGTGAGATGATTCGCTGAACGGGTTCCCCGGTTTCCGGGTGCTCGGTGAGTGGTGGATCTTTGATTCCCTGGACGACCTCGAACTGCTCGCCAGGTTCTCCATCTTCGCGAATGACTTCGTAAACGTAGGTCGGCATTGTTATGGCAACGGACGGTGTTTGGGTGACACTTCAGAGAACATTGGCAGCCAGATTGTATGCTGAGAGAATAGCCCATTCCCCTGATGTTTTCTTCGGACTTCGACTGAAAAACTCTTTGCCGTTTTCCGCTCTTTACCGGGAACAACTCCCTCTGGCGTGGTGAATCTTCAGCGTCAATCGTGATAATCGGACGCCTCATGCCCCTCGACTTTCGATGGTGGCGGACCACTGCAGTTTGTCAAAGAGTCGCCCGGACGATCCGTGCGTCAACCGCTTGATCGGACTCAGTTATTCTCCTGACTCTTTTCCGCACAAACGGAGATCCACGGAATGCCTCAGGCTGACTTGTTTGCCGCCCCTAAGAAACTCCTGCTGCTCGACGGGATGGCTTTGGTCTACCGTGCTCACTTTGCTTTGATTCGCAGTCCCAGATACACCTCAGACGGACTCTGCACTTCAGGGGTTTTCGGCCTGACGAATACAATTCTGGACATCATCAGAAAAGAAAAGCCGACTCATATTGCGGCTGCATTCGATACGTCAGAGCCGACAGAGAGGCACCGTGTTTTTCCTGAGTACAAAGCTCAGCGAGACGCACTGCCTGAGGATATTGGCAATGCCCTGCCCTACATTGACCGGCTGCTCGAAGCGTTCAATATCACTGTGATTCGCATGCCTGGGTACGAGGCGGATGACATTATTGGCACACTTGCTCATCAGGCTGACGCCGAAGGATACGAAACGTTAATGGTGACACCCGATAAGGACTACCATCAGCTGGTCACCGATACCGTGCATATTCTGCGGCCCGGTCGCAAAGGAGCCGCCTATGAAACTCTCGGTGTTCCGGAGGTGCTTGCTCAATGGGAGATAGAGCGAGTCGACCAGGTGATTGACATTCTCGGCTTGATGGGGGACTCCAGCGACAACATTCCGGGAGTGCCAGGCATTGGTCCGAAGACAGCGCAGAAGTTGATGGCAAAGTACGGCAGTGTCGAAAACCTGCTGGCGAATACTCATGAACTGAAGGGGAAGCAAAAGGAGAGAATTGAGGACAATGCTGAGTTGGCGATCCTCTCCAAACAGCTCGTGACCATTCAGCTGGACGTTCCTCATGAGCTTGATCTCGAGTCATTTCGACTGGCAGCACAAAATGATGATGTCTTGAAGACACTCTTTGAGGAACTGGAATTCGATACGCTTGGTAAGAAGATGTTCGGCAAGAGCTTTTCATCATCTGCCAGCCGGACCGCAAAGCTTCGCGAGAAACGCGAAGCTCAGATTCAGGCGACGCTGTTTGATGATCTTGATGAAGTTCAGGTCAAATCAATCAGGGATGTAAAACACGACTATCAGATTGTAAGGACGGCAGAAGAGCGAGCAGCGTTACTGAAACTGCTGAAGAAACAGAAGGAAGTCTGTTTCGATACAGAAACGACGGGCCTCGATCCAAGACAGGCACTTCCGCTGGGGATTGCATTCAGCTTTGAAGCACACTCCGGTTACTACGTTGTCTGTGGGGATGAAGAGGCGTCGGCCCGGGACGTGCTGAATGAGTTTCGGCCGGTCTTTGAAGACGCGGGCATTCGGAAAATTGGTCACAATCTCAAGTACGATGTCACATTGCTCAAATGGCATGGCATCGACACTCAGGGAGAGTTGCTCGACACGATGCTCGCGCACTCCATGAAAGAGCCTGAAATGCGGCACGGGCTCGACTACCTTGCCGAGCTCTATCTTGCCTACAAGCCGATTCCGACCAGTGACCTGATCGGAAAACGTGGCGAAGAACAGATCAGCATGAAGGATGTGCCGGTCGAGACTGTCGCAGAGTACGCCGCCGAAGATGCCGACATCACCCTGCAGGTGGCAAAGGTCATTGAACCGGACATCGAGAAACAGGGGGTCAGTTCCGTTTGCTATGAAGTCGAATGCCCGCTTATTCCCGTGCTGGTGGACATGGAGTACGAAGGCGTTCGGCTGGATACGGCGGCACTTGAGAAGTACTCAGAACAGCTCACCGCGGATATCGCTCAATTAGAGAAGAGCATTTACGCGGCCGCCGGTCACGAATTCAACATCGACTCTCCCAAACAGCTCGGAGTGGTA
>MDSW01119273.1_pt1 | contig 12822 bp, 12 predicted proteins | sample 811171 | NCBI WGS metagenome assembly MDSW01 (sample SAMN05326641, study PRJNA326480) | marine metagenome | isolation source: seawater | place: Atlantic Ocean: North West | collected 2012 | reverse complement strand
TATGCAAACTAATGCCTTTTGACCCTTCAAGACCCATGACGCTACAGCAATACATTGACGAAGAGCCAAGACTTAATGAAGAGGCAAATAAAGATGATAAGATTTCAAAATTATTGGATATATCTCTAAAATTAGAGGGCCTTAAACGACACGCATCAATTCATGCAGCTGGAGTTGTAATTTCAAAAGAGGAAGTATTTAAAGATGTGCCAATATACAGTGATCCAGATTCAGATATTCTCCTAACTCAATTTGATATGAAATGGGTAGAGAACGCAGGCTTGGTAAAATTTGATTTTTTAGGATTAAAAACTCTAACGCTAATTGACAATTGCGCAAGATTAGTAAAGGCAAATAATCCTTCATTTAACATTGATGATATAAACATTTATGACCAAAAGACTTATGAATTATTAAGCACTGGTGAAACAACTGGAATTTTTCAATTAGAAAGCGCTGGAATGAAAGATACTCTGAAGCAGCTTAAGCCAGATAAGTTTGAGGACATCATAGCGATTGTTGCGCTATATCGACCTGGTCCAATGGCAAATATTCCAAGCTACATCGAAAGAAAGCATGGTAGGGAAAAACCAGATTATATTCATCCATTATTAGAAAAATTGTTAGAAGAAACTTATGGAGTTATAATATATCAAGAGCAAGTTATGGGAGTAGCTAGAGAATTGTCAGGATATTCAGATGGCGAAGCAGACTTACTTAGAAGAGCGATGGGAAAAAAGATTCAAAAAGAAATGAATGCTCAAAAACAAAGATTTATAGATGGTTGTTTAAAAAAAAATATTAAAGCAAACGATGCACATTCTATTTTTGATTTATTATCAAAGTTTGCTGATTACGGCTTTAATAAAAGCCATGCTGCAGCATATGCAATGATTGCCTTTCAAACTGCTTATTTGAAAACACACTATCCAATAGAATTTTTTGCAGCATCGATGACGTTAGATTTGAACAATACTGATAAAATATCAATTTTCCAGCAGGAGTTAACACGGCTAAAAATAAAATTATCGCCACCTAGTATAAATTATTCTGGACCTAATTTTTTAAGAAACAATGATGCAATCCTATATGCTTTAGGGGCGATTAAAAATGTTGGAATTGAATCTATGAAGGAGTTATATAATGAAAGAAATTTAAATGGAAGCTTTAAAGATTTGAATGATTTTATAAATAGATGCAGTAATTCAGTTATTAATAAAAAAACAATTGAAGCATTGTCAAGTGCCGGAGCTTTTGATGAGTTTAAAATTAATAGAGCGGCTATTTTTAATCAAGCATCAGATATTGTTAAGCATCATAAATCATTAAATACTAAGGCCTATAATTCTCAAGAAGACATGTTTAGTGAAAGTACCTTGTCAAATTTTAATTTAACTAATAATGAAGAATGGAAACAGAGTTATAAATTAATGAAAGAATATGAAATGCTAGGTTTTTATCTATCAGGACATCCTTTAGAAATGCATAAGCATAATTATAATAATTTATTGCTAAAAGAGTATAATGAAATAAAGGAAAACTCCGACCTACATAATAAAAAGGATATCTTGATTGGTGGAACACTTCTTTCTAAAAAAGAGAAAAGATCAGCTAGAGGCAATGCTTATGCTTTTCTAAATTTTTCTGATCTTTCTTCTATCTATGAACTAATTATTTTTGAGAGTAATCTAAGGAAATATAGAGAATTTCTTATTGAGGGTGAGTCATTCGTTTTAGGTGTAGATTTTACCAATCAAAATGGAACGCTTAGAGGTGAATTAAAAAAAGTTTTTAGCTTTCAAGAAGTAGAAAATCTTAATAATAATAAAATCCTTGGAGTAAAAAAGACAAAGGAAAATATTAAACGACAAACATTAAAGATTTATACTGATGAAAATTTCTCTAAAAAAGAATTGGCTAAACTAAAGTGGACAAAGGGCAATAATAAAATTGAAATTATATATAATAATCAATTACTTAGAATACCAGGTCAATTTTATATTACATCAGAAATGATTTCAAAGATGAAAAGTTTTAACGGCGTAAAGAAAATTGACCTTATCTAATAAGCTGTTGTAAAATTTTAACTTTTAATATATTTAATGACAGAAATATCACACAGCGATAGCTAACGCTGTCCGGTCCTTTTTAAGGTCAAATTGCTGTGGATGAATAACCGGAGAAATAAAAATGGGAATACCTGATATAAATCTTAAAGATCTAGTAGATGCTGGAGTCCACTTTGGTCACAAGTCTCAAAGATGGGACCCAAAGATGGCAAAATATATTCATAGTACACGAGAAAACGTACACATCATTAATCTTAATCACACAATTCAAATGCTTAATGAGGCCTTAAAAAAAATTAATAGCGTTGTTGCAAAAGGTGGAAAAATATTATTTGTTGCCACAAAAAAGCAAGCCGCAGTGAAAATAGCTGAGTTAGCAATTGATACAAATCAATATTATGTAAACTATCGTTGGTTGGGAGGGATGCTAACGAATTGGTCAACAATAACAAAATCCATAAAAAAAATGAAGGAGTTAGAGATTTTAAAATCTAATCCAAATAACGAATTTACAAAAAAAGAAATACTAAAAATTACAAATAAACATGATAAATTAGTTAAATCACTAAGCGGAATTAGTGAAATGAAAAAATCACCTGATTTACTGTTTGTTATTGATACTAAGCTTGAACATATAGCAGTTGCAGAAGCAAACTTGCTTAAAATTCCAATTATTGGAATTGTTGATTCCAATTGTGACCCAGATAAAATTGACTATCCAATTCCTGGTAATGATGATTCTCGAAGGTCAATAAATCTATATTGCTCTATAATCAAAGAAACAATTAAAAGCTCCTCAAAGGAAATTGATTTTAGCCCAGAGCCCAACCCTGTAGCAAGTGATCTAAAAACAAGTGAAAATGAAATTAATAAAATTGAGAAAAATAATCATAGCAAAAAATAATAAAATAAAGAATAACTATAATGACTATAAGCGCAAAGGAAGTTCAAGAATTAAGAAAAGTTTCGGGAGCGGGTATGATGGAGTGCAAAGCTGCACTTGCTGACGCTAAGGGAGATATAAACCAAGCATTTAAAATACTAAGAGAAAAGGGAATTGCAAAGGCAGAAAAAAAATCATCAAGAGATGCAAATGAAGGTTTAATTGGCATAAAAGTATTTGGCAATAAAGCCTCAATAATAGAAGTTAATACAGAAACTGATTTTGTTTCTAGAAACTCTGAATTTCATAAGCTTGTTAATGCAATTTTAGATATCGCTATTTCGAATTCAAATGATATCGATGTTGTTAATTCGAAATCAACAGAATTAATTAATGACGCTGTAAGTAAGATAGGTGAAAATATACTTCTTAGAAGAGTTAAAAATTTAGAGGGAAATATTTATAGTTATATTCACAACAGTGTCAGTGATGGATTAGGAAAAATAGGTGTAATAATAAACATTAAATCAGAAAATCTTGATATTTCTGATATAGGTAAAAATATTTGTATGCATATTGCCGCCTTGAATCCTAAGTCAATTTCTAAGAATGATTTAAGCTCTCAATTAATTGAATCTGAGAAAGAAATAATAAAACAACAACTAAAAGAAAGCGGTAAACCAGATAACATCCTTGAAAAGATGTTAGAGGGTAAAATGAATAAATTTTTTGAAGAAAATACTTTGTTAGGCCAAAAGTTTGTAGTTGACCCCACAATCAATGTCGAAACATATTTAGATCAATCCGCTAAGTCTCATAATTGTAGCATTTCAATAATTGATTTTGTTCGATTCGAAATAGGATCATAGAATGCCAAAAAATAATATTAAGCGGATACTAATTAAATTATCCGGTGAGTCACTCATGGGCAGTGGCAGCTATGGCATAGAAATAAATACAGTTGAGAGAATAGCTAAGGATCTTACTGCAATAAAAAAAATGAATTTAGAATTATGTATAGTGATTGGAGGAGGTAATATTTTTAGAGGTCTCGCAGCTTCAGCTAAAGGAATGGATAGAGCTAGTGCAGACTACATGGGAATGCTTGCTACTGTTATGAATAGTCTCGCTTTACAAAATGCGCTTGAAAAACTAGGTATAGAAACACGTGTAATGTCGGCATTTCCTATTCAGTCAATTTGTGAAACCTATATTAGAAGAAGAGCTATTAGGCACATGGAAAAAAATAGAATAGTAATCTGTGCAGCAGGAACTGGCAACCCATACTTTTCAACCGATACTGCCGCCGCATTAAGAGCTGCTGAATTAGAATGTAAAGAGATTTACAAGGCAACTCAAGTTGATGGAATATACAATAAAGATCCAAAGAAGTATAAGAATGCAAAAAAAATTAATAGAATCACTTACTCGGATTTTTTGTCAAGGAATCTTGCTGTTATAGACGATGCAGCTGTTAGCATAGCAAGAGAAAATACAATTCCAATAAAAATATTTTCTATTTTAAATAAGAATTGTTTTAAAAATGTATATAATAAAAAAGTGTATTTCTCAGAGATTAAATGATGTTTGAAACTATAAAAAATGACATAGAAAAAAGAATGGCATCAACAACTCAATCATTTAAGTCTGATATGCAAGGTATAAGAGCAGGAAGGGCTTCACCTAGCATGCTAGACTCAATTAAGGTAGAAGCATATGGTCAAAAAATGAACATAAATCAACTTGGAAATATTACCACACCTGACTCACGAACAATTAATGTTGACATTTGGGATGCTTCAAATGTCGGATTTGTTGAAAAATCACTTAGGGAATCTGATTTAGGAATAAATCCATTGATTGAAGGAAATTTAATTAGATTGCCGCTTCCTCAACTTACTGAGGAAAGGAGAGTAGAATTTTTAAAAATGGCAGGAAAATTATCAGAAAGTTCAAAAGTTGCAATAAGGAATATAAGAAGAGATGGTATAGAACGAATAAAAAAATTAGAAAAAGATAAAGATATTGGGCAAGATGATTCAAAAAAATTTCAGGATGTCATTGATCAAATGACGGCTAATCAAATTAAAGTTATAGACGAAATAATTAAAATTAAAGAAGAAGACTTAAGTAAAATATAAAAATTAGTGAATAGATCTAGTTTACCTAAAAAAAAAATTAATCATGTAGCTATTATAATGGACGGGAATGGTAGGTGGGCTTCAAGAAAAAACCTTCCAAAGAAAATTGGGCACGAGCAAGGAATAAAAAATTGTATTTCAATTTGTAGAAACCTTAAAAAACTTAATTATAAAATAAATGAGCTATCATTTTATGTTTTTTCAACTGAAAATTGGTTTAGAAGTTCTGTTGAAATAAGTAATTTATTTAAATTGATTGAAACATATTATACTGAATTTAGTGAATCAGCACATTTAGAGAACTTTAGAATTAGACACTACGGCAGTCGAAAAAAATTATCAAAAAAATTACTAAATATAATTGATGAGGTAGCAAATAAAACAAAAGATAATACTGGACCATTTATCAATTTATTATTTAATTATGGATCAAGACAAGAGATCACTGATGCAATTGTAAAAATACAAAATACCTCTAAGTCGACAAGAAAAATTGAAAAATATTTTTATGTTACTGATACTTCAGATCCCGACATCATTATAAGAACTGGAGGTGAGATTAGACTAAGTAATTTTATGTTATGGCAAAGCGCATATTCAGAATTGTATTTCACAAAAATATTATGGCCGAATTTTAAAATTTCAAATCTTAATTTAGCCCTAGATGAATTTTGCAAAAGAAAAAGAAAGCATGGTAGATAGGTGATACAAATATTCAATAAAGAATTATTTAATAGAGTAGTCTCCATTTTAGTTTTTGTACCGCTTGCGATTTACCCAATTTTATTTAGCAACTTTATGTCAGTAATAGTTTATCTTATTTTCAATGCCATAATTATAAGCGAAATAATTGCAATGAAATCCAAGGTTGAAAAATCATATATAATTTACCTTTCTTTATTTATAGCTATTTTTGCATTTCTTTTATTTTTACTTTTATTGATTAGTGATGAACTTATGAAATTTAAACTAATAGAAATAATATTGATTATATGGATGTTTGATACTTTCTCTTTTCTTGGTGGAAAGATTATTGGTGGGAAAAAATTGATGCCTACAATAAGTTCAGGAAAAACAATTAGTGGTCTTATAGTAGGAGTTTTAGCCCCAATCTTGATTTTGGAATTAATCAAAGCTAATTATTTAAATTTACCAATAGGATCTGTTTTGTTTACAATTACAATAATATTCCTCGCATTTATGGGAGATTTATTCGCATCAATTCTTAAGCGGACAGCTTCAATAAAAGACTCAGGCTCTATTATGCCTGGTCATGGAGGATTACTTGATAGATTTGACTCATTTATATTCGTATTCTTTATTTATGGTTTAGCAAATATTACATTATGAAAAAAATTAATTTAGTTGTATTTGGCGCAACAGGCAGTATTGGAAAATCTGTTTTTTCTGTAGTGAGAAATAATAAAGACCATTTTAATGTTGAAGGAATCACCTGTGATAAGAACATAAATCAATTATTAAAGATAGCTAGGGAGTTCAATGTTACTAAATTAGGGTTTAATAGTTTTAGATATGGAAAAAACAATAGACATAAACTTAACGATTATAAAGTCTTTATCGGTAATAAAAATTTTGACAAAATTATTACTAAAAAAACAGATATAATTATATTTGCAATTTCTGGTCTAAGCGCGATTGATTTAGCTCTTAGAATTATAGAACTAGGTAAAATTATTGGTCTAGCAAATAAAGAATGCATTATCTCACTTGGAAAAAAATTAATTATAAAAGCGAATAAAAGTCATTCAAAAATAGTGCCATTAGATTCAGAACATAATGCAGTGCACCATTTATTAAAATTGAAACTTGGTAAATTTAAATCAATTACTCTAACTGCGTCAGGAGGGCCATTTAGGAATCTGCCACTTAGACAATTTAAAGAAATAACAGTCAAACAAGCAATAAAGCACCCGATATGGAAAATGGGAAAAAAAATATCTATAGACTCAGCAACGATGATGAATAAAGCGCTAGAAATTATCGAGGCAAAATACTTATTTGATCTCAAGCATTCTGAAATTAATGCTATAATACATCCACAGGCACAAATACATGCCTTAATAAATTATGAGAATGGAGCATCGACAGCTCTTCTTAATAATCCAGATATGCGCATTCCGATTGCTTCACTTTTTTTTGGTTTTAACAATTCGTCAAATAATATTAAAACTTTAAAACTTACAGATATTAGGAAACTTGAATTTTATGAAATTGATAAAAAAAGGTTTCCTGCAATAGATTTATGCTACGATGTATTGAATATGGGGGGACTTGCACCTCACATATTTAATTATTTAAATGAGTGCTTGGTTAATAAGTTTATTTCTAACCAAATTAAATTTAATGATATTGTGGCACTGAATTCAATAAATCTTGAACGTTTTTTTAATAAAAATAGAAATCTTTCAAATCCTAGTACAAATGATATATATGATACTAATAATTGGATTAATAAAAATATATATTTAGGTAAAAAATAAAAGAGCAATGTTAAAATTAATTAAACACTTGTTATCAATAATGATAATTTCAACGCTTTGCACGTTTTCCCATGCAAATGAATTTATAATAGATGAAATAAAAATATTTGGAACTAAGAGGATTGATAATGAAACAGTAATTGCATACTCGAATATTAGCGTTGGCAATATTTACTCTGAAGAGCTAGGAAACAATATATTAAAAGATCTATTTGATACAAATTTATTTTCAAATATTCAAATATCGTTTGAAAATAAACAACTGATTATACAAGTAGAGGAAAATCCAACTATAAACCTTGTAAAGTTCTCTGGGAATAAAAAAATAAAGGATGAAGACTTATTAATAGAAATTTCATTGAAAGAAAGAGGAATTTATTCTAGGGCTCAAGTTAAAAAAGACATAGAGAGAATGCTCACTCTTTATCAACGCTCAGGCAGACTATCCACTGAAATTAATCCTACAATAGAGATATTAGATAATAATAGAATTAATTTAACTTATGAAATTGAGGAATCTGAAATTGCAGAAGTATCAAAAATAATCTTCATTGGAAACAATATATTTAATTCAAAAGAATTAAAGTCTGTTATGAAAACTAAAGAAAAAAGATTTTTGAGGTTTTTGTCTTCAGCGGATAAATATGACCCGGACAAGCTAGAATATGACAAACAATTGATAGCTCAATATTACAATAATAGAGGCTATCCGGATTTTCGCTTTTCAAGTTCTATTGCACAGTTGAAGCCTAATTCAAATAATTTTGAAATAATACTTACCGTAAATGAAGGTGAAAAATATTCCTTTGGCGAAGTAAGGGCGACAAGTGAGTTAAGAAAAATGAATTCATTATCTCTTTTAAATATGATCACAGCAATTCCCGGCGATGAGTATAATTCTAGTAAAATTGAAGAAAGTATCGAAAACATAAAAGATCTTGCTGCCCTTCAAGGGTACTCTTTTGTTGATATTGATCCAAGTCTCGATAAAGATGAATTAAATAAAGTTATTAATTTAGAAATGATCGTTAACGAAGGCCCACGAGTATACATAGAAAATATAAATATAATAAATAACACTAGAACTGTTGATAGAGTCATTAGAAGGGAAATTGATCTTTCAGAAGGTGATGCTTATAATAAGTATACTGTTGAATATTCCAAAAATTCAATAATGGCATTAAATTTTTTCTCTGATGTAAATATAGAGGAGCTTAAGACAGACAATCCTGACAGACTAAATCTCGATATAACAGTTGAAGAAAAAAATACGGGAGAAGCTTCTATAGGAGCCGGTTACTCAACTGCAGCAAATACAACATTACAATTAGGTCTCAAGGAAAATAATTTTTTGGGAAAAGGACAAAAACTAAATTTTACTTCAAATTTCTCTAATACTAGAAATTTATACAACATTGCTTTTACAGAACCCTACTTTAATGGTAAGCCATTATCACTAACATCAAATTTGTATAGTAATTTTCAAGATCCTGCGTCTGTTAATTATGAAACAGAAGATTTAGGGATTTCATTTGCAGCCTCATTCCCACTTGCAAGTCACAGGTTTTTGACAACAAGATATGAATTATTTACATCTCAGATAAAAGCTGACTCTAATGCTACAAGTTATGAGAGGCTATTGGCAGGGACTGATACAATCTCGATGGTTGGATACTCACTTTATATTGATAGGAGAAATAGCAGATATAAACCATCAGAGGGTTATAATATTGAAATTGATCAAGATCTTGCAGGAATTGGCGGTAATACATTTTACCAAAGAAACAAGATAGAGCTTAATTCATACAAAAGACTTACAAAGAATCTAATTGGTGCATTTAAATTTCAAACAGGCAACGTTTATGGATATAATGGCGAGTATGCACCTCTATCCTCAAATTTTAAATTAGGAGGCAAAAACTTAAGAGGATTCAAGCAGGGTAAAGTAGGGCCTAAAACAGGCAACTCTTATACCGGAGGGCAATACTATTATTTGACATCTCTTGAAACAAATCTTGATTTAAATATCGATGCATTTGATATTACTACTACATTATTCCTAGATGTGGGTAGTGTGTGGGGATTAGAAAATCCTGCATACGCTTCAATTAAAGATGACCATGAAGCAAGATCTTCTGTAGGTTTAAATTTTAATTGGGACTCTGCAATCGGGCCGATAAATGTTATCTACGCTGAAGTATTAAACAGTGAAACACACGATACTACAGATAATATTTATTTAGATATTGGATATAACTTTTGATTATGCTTATGTATAAAAAAATTGCTAAACTTATCTTATTTATTTTATTCACAATAAATATTTTTAATGTTTCATATGCAGATTATCCAAATACATCCATTGCAGTAATAGATATAAACTTAATACTTGCTGAAGCTAAATCTGCAAAAAAAGCAGCTAAAGAAATTGAGGAAATAGCTGTCAATATAGAAAATGAAATTCAGAAAAGCGATGAGGAAATGTTAGGCGAACAAAACTTGTTAATTGAGTCTCAGGCCATAATGGCACCTGAAGCATTTGAAAATAAAAGAAACGATTATGAAAAGAAAGTTCAAAATTATAATATCGAGAGACAAAACAAATTACTTTCTATCGAAAATCTAATAGCAAACTCTCGTAAGCAAGTACTTGATGCCTTAAAACCTATTCTTGAGGAAATTTCAAATGAAAAAGGTATAACGATAGTATTAGAAAAAAATACTGTCTTACTTAATGCTGAGGCCATGGACATAACCGAAGAAGTATTAAAAAAATTAGATAAAGCTTTGCCAAAAATTGAATTATTACAAGAATAGTCATGATATTACCACGTTTTTTTAAAAACTTGGGTCCAATTAGTTTAAAAAAAATCAAAACCAATATTTCTTGCGAAACAATTAACCTAAAAGCCAGTCAAGAATTTCTAAACTTAGTTGGTATTGATAATCAAGAAGACAACACGCTGACTTTTATTGTTGATGGAGATACGAATTTAAAAAAAATACCTAAAAATAGAACAATTATTTGTTCAAAAAAAATTTCAAAACAATTAAGCGAAAGTCAAAAAAAAATCATAGTACCCAATGTGCATTTTGCAGTTGCTAAATTATCAAATATTTTTTTTCGAGAGTTTAATAATGAAGATATATCTAGTTTTAAAAAAGCAATAATTGGCAATAACTCAAATATATCTAACAAAGCAAATTTGCTAGAAGGAGTAGTCATAGGTGATAACGTAACTATAAGGGAAGGAGCAGTGATTAATTATAATTGTGTTATTGGAAATAATTGCTACATTGATGCTAATTCAGTAATTTCAAATAGTGTTATCGGTGATAATGTATCTATTGGTAGAAATGTTTCGATAGGTCAACCAGGTTTTGGGTTTGCAATTAACGAAAATCAACATGAAAGAATATTTCATACAGGGAGTGTAATTATCCACTCAAATGCATCAATAGGTTCAAGTTGCACGATTGATAGGGGAAGTTTTAGCAATACTTCTATAGGAAAAAATACATATCTTGATAATTTGTGCCATATTGCTCATAATGTTAAAATTGGAAATAATTCAATTTTTGCAGCAATGGTAGGCATTGCTGGAAGCGCAAAGGTTGGAGACAATGTTATGGCCGGAGGGCAAGTCGGTATAGCTGGTCACATTACAATCGGAAATAATGTAAAAATTGCTGCAAAAAGCGGTGTATTTAAAGATATAGAGAACGATCAGTCCGTAATGGGAAATCCCGCAATTAGTCAATTTAAATATATTAAGAATTATAAAAAAACTTATGGTTAATTTTGAGTTAAATACTAATGAAATAAAAAAGCTTATTCCTCATAGAGAGCCATTTTTATTTATAGATAAAATCAAAGACATTAAAAAACTAAATACTGCTACAGGCATAAAAAAATTTTCAGAGAATGAGGATTTTTTTAAAGGACACTTTCCAGGTGCGCCAGTTGTCCCTGGAGTAATATTAGTAGAGATGATGGCGCAAACAGCTGCTGCATTAATAGCTTTTAGTATACAAAATGAAACTTCTGATAAAATTGTATATTTGATGAATTTAAAAAATACTAAGTTTAGAAAGCCAGTTTTTCCAAATGAAACAATATATTCTAAGGTAAGGGCATTAAGATCAAAAGGACGAACATGGAGATTTGAGGGGTACTTGTATGACATTAATGAATCTAAAGTAAGTGAAGCTGAGTGGAGTGCAATGATTATGGATAAATATAATGAATAACGTACACAGAACAGCGATTGTTGGTAAAAATTGCAGAATTGGTAAGAATGTAAAAATTGGCCCTCATACCATAATAGAGGACAATGTAAAAATAGGTAATGATAACATTATTAAATCTTCAGTTTATATCGGCTCCAATACTGATATAGGAAATGCAAATATCTTTTTTCCATTTTGTTCAATTGGCACTGTACCTCAAGATCTAAAATATAAAGGTGAGAAAAGCAGACTCATTATTGGTAATAAAAATACTTTTAGAGAACATTGTACAGCCAATATTGGAACTGAAGGTGATAGAATGGAGACAATAATAGGAAACTCATCTTTATTTATGACAGGTTCTCATATAGCGCATGATTGCGTTGTAGGAGATAGTACAATTTTTGCTAACCAAGCTACTTTAGGTGGCCATGTTCATATTGACGATTTCGCTGTTATTGGAGGTATTTCAGCTGTTCACCAGTTTTGTAAAATTGGAAAACTTGCAATGATTGGTGGAATGTCCGCTGTTGAGCATGATGTTATACCATACAGTTTAGCAATTGGCAATAGAGCAAAAATTGTTGGTGTTAATATAGTTGGATTAAAACGCGCTCAATTTACAAAGAATGAAATTAGAGAATACTCTAAATCAGTAGAGAAGATATTTACAGGAAGCTCAATTAAAAATGAAAAATTATCATACGCTAATACAAAAAATAAATTGATACGCGATTTATTATCTTTTCTAGATAAAAAGAGTTTAAGAGGCTTATGTAAATATGAAAGATAGTCAAACTATTTGTATTATAGGAGGATTTGATTTGTTATCAAAATCATTCTTTGCTGAACTTAAAAAATATGACAAAGGATCTATTTTTCTAAATGTTAATAATAAAAAAATTGATATTAAAAATGTATACAATGTAAAAATATACCAACTAAAAAAAATTATTAAAATACTTCATATGCATAATATAAGTAATATCATTTTCTTA
>MDSW01078332.1_pt1 | contig 12822 bp, 10 predicted proteins | sample 811171 | NCBI WGS metagenome assembly MDSW01 (sample SAMN05326641, study PRJNA326480) | marine metagenome | isolation source: seawater | place: Atlantic Ocean: North West | collected 2012 | reverse complement strand
CAGCAATTGGATAGTATAGATCTGCCATTCCCATTGGATTTCGACGTATATGACCCTGAAAGAGAAGAAAAAATATCCGCATCCACCTCTGGATTATCCGGCTCTAAAACGTTTAATTTTCTGAGTATTCCCAGATCGGGCGGCGAATATGAGATCGGGCCTGTTGAGCTGATCTATTTCAATCCGAAAAGTAAAGAATTCGTAACCTTAAAAAGTGAAACGTGGCAGGTCAAAGTAGACAAGTCGGCAGGGAGCTCAAGTCAGGAAATACTCGCCACTGATCAAAAAGATGTAGAGCTACTATCCGAGGGAATACGGCACATAAGAGAATCTTCGGAGCTCATAAAACAATCCGACCTTTTCTTTGGATCCGGTTATTTTTGGTTTCTCTACTCCTCTCCTTTTGTTCTCTTCATTGTCTTTATCATCGTACTCAAGAAACAGCGCTCACATCAGAAAGACGAAGATCTCATCAGGAAGAAAAAGGCAGCCAAAACTGCCTTAAACGCATTGAAAAATGCAAGTGTAAAATTAGATCAGGAAGAGCATTCTTCGTTCAACCAAGAACTCTTGAGCGGCTTATTCAATTATCTGCGGGATAAACTAACCTTACAAACGACCCAGCTCAACAAATCAACCATTCGTTCTCATTTAACAGAAAAAGGAGCCACAAACGAAGTAATCGAATTGCTAATTTCCGTCATTGAGGAATGCGAAATTGCTCAATATGCTCCGACCTCAGGAGCAAACAATCAGCAGCTCTACGAGCAGGGCATCACCATTATAGAAAAACTTGAAAATGAATTGGTTAACTAGCTTTTTTCTTGCAATAGGATTCTCCATAACTGGCTTTGCTTCGGAATTGCCCAACGCAAAATTTTTGGAAGCGAATGAACTGTACAACAGCAATCTTTATGATTCCGCTTTAACCCACTATGAAGAGCTCATAGATAGCGGTTATATTTCCTTCGAACTATTCTTCAATGCAGGCAATGCTGCCTATCAGAATAAGAGCGTAGGCAAGTCCATTTTGTATTACGAAAAAGCAAAAAAGCTGGATCCGTCGAATCAGGATGTCATTCACAACCTACAGCTGCTAAATCGATTGGTATTGGACAAAAATCCTTCAGCGGAAAAGAGCAAAGCTTATGATCGTATAATGAGCGTATTGAGCAGGTCACCAAATTACTGGAGCTGGGGAGCCATTTTAACCATCTTTATTGGTTTTGCCTGTTTATTGCTATACAAACTAAGTATTGGAAGGAGAAACAAAAAAATTGGCTTTTTCCTAGGTGTATTTTCAATCCTATTAAGCGTCATTTGTATTTTACTTGCCACCGTTCAGAACAATTATATGAATACCAAGAGTAATGGTATTGTGTTAGGATCGTCTGTCTCGCTCAAAAATGCGCCAAATGCCGATGCAAAAACAGCATTCATCCTGCATGAAGGAGCGAAATTTGAAGTTAAAGCTGCTGTAATCGATTGGTATGAAGTAATCTATTCCGATGGAAAAATTGGTTGGATTGCATCCGACCAGGTGGAGCTGATCTAAGACGATTTAAGTTTCAGCTTGTACGAAATACCGATAATATTGGAGCTGGTTGGAACACGTTCTCCTCGCAGTACCTGTCGCCTGTAATAAATTGCCATTCTGTTTCTTTTGGCTAGATCAGCTTGCAAACCAAAAGTGAAACGGTATTTCGAAAAACCCAAAATACCATCAAAAGCCAACCAACCCTCTGTTGAAGCAAAAAATGCCAACCCTTCACCAATGTCGTGCTTAATGGATAATTTTGTTCTGTTGGCAAATTCCCACCCTCTATAATCAAGATCCATTTGGCTCCTGTTTCGCAAACTAAAATTTACTGTATTTACGTCCAAATCCGAGTCTAAGTCCAGATTGAGTCGTTGGCTGGAATAAAAAGGAACATCGTATTTGTTCAGTCTGGAATATCTGTAGTTCGCTGTAAGCTCAAAATACTTATGCACCTTATATGAGGCGCCAAAGTCACTAAGAATGGCTTTTACAACTAAAGAATTTTCAAACAGTCGAATTCCGGGCTTTACATGTAACTTAATATCACCAACCTTTTTTGTCAGCCGGAAACGATACCAGGTTTCAAAATCCTGCATGTCATCCTGAGCTTCCAAACAAAATGGAATCAAGAAAATCAGTATGGCAATAGAGATTCTTTTCAAATCATCGATTCAATACGGTGATGCTTCCAAGATCAAGCTCTTGCTTTCTACTGGTTATTTCAAATTCCATTTTAACCACAGAATCCGTTCCGAAAGGACAAGCCCAGCAATCTGAATAAGCATAAATCGTGTAACTGCCTGGACGTAAGTAATCGAAAGAGAAATTTCCATTGTATCCTGTTTCCACTTCGTCATCAGCAATGCCATTGTCGGTACCATAAATGATATACACGTCTTTTGCTTGCGCTCCAACCGTGCCCTGATCCAATGAGCCCGCAAAGAGATGTTCAAGAAGGCGACCATTGGCAGAAGCCTGACCTCCCACTCCCTCCTGTTTCGAGCAGGACAAAACCAACAACAAACACGGAATTACGGCAAACAAACTTCTTTTCATCATTACAATTGTGTTAAATAATCGCATACAATATTAACACAATCTTTACAAACACATAATGTGAGGTTGCCGCCTACCGCGACCATATTCTTGTTTTACAGGTGGAGAATGTATAATTAGTCAGTCCTAGCTGAATTGTTCAATGTTCTTGATTCTTTGACGATCCAGTAGGGTAATTTTTCTACCCTGAATTTCGATCAATTGCTCATTTTTCATTTCAGACAAGAGACGTATTACCGACTCATTTGCTGTACCCACAAAATTAGCCAGGTTTTCCCTAGATAAATTAATTCCCTGACCATCGTACAATTCTTCCAGAATTAGCAATGCTCCACATAGTCTGCTTCTTACTGAGCGATGCGCCATACTAGTGAGTGCATCCACCATTTCAGCAAGATCTTCTGACAATTCTTCTAATAATTTCTTCCTCAATTGTGGGGCATGGCGTAATACTCTTAAAAATTCATCACGCTCTATAAAACAAGCCATACAATCCTCAATGGTTGTAGCGGAAACACCTAATGGATGGTTAGACATTAATGTACGAAACCCCAGGACGTCTCCTTTTTTTGCGAAGCGAATGATCTGCTCCTTTCCTGATCCGCTCGTCCTGCTAATCTTAACCCTTCCCGAAATAACAGAATAAACACCTTTGACCTGCGCACCTTGAGAGAGTAAATCCGTTTCCGACTGATAGGAAATCCCGTGTTTAATGCCCTGCACAAGGTCCGGATCTATTGCATTCAGGATTCTAAAAATAGATTGATCATTCTGCATGCAACTTTCACAAACCGATACGCTTTTCTGATCTTCAGCCATAGTCTCGATTATAATAAGCAATTTTTCCGAACGGAAGAACTAATTTACTTGACCTTCTATCCTAAAATTAAAAAGCCCTTTGATCTCAAAGGGCTCTTCTGCGGAGAGACCGGGACTCGAACCCGGGCAACGATTGCTCGTTGACAGCTTAGCAGGCTGTTGCATTACCACTCTGCCACCTCTCCAATAATGGATTGCAAATATATAACAGATTTTGAATTACGTTGAACTATTACCAAAATTCTGAGGGACGATTATCCTTTTTATTTTTGGCGTAAAGAATCTTACTATTTTAGGGTTTTCAAACTCTTAAGCACCGTACACACGCATGAATAAAGTAAACTATTTAATTGTTGCCCTATGTATTTGTGCCTGTGCACCCAATAATTCATCCGTTGATCGCTCAGATAATAAGAAGGATTCTTTTGATCTCGTTGCACATATTGCTGTTGAACCTGACGGACTACACCCGTTGAACAGTGCTTCTTTGAATACTTCGTACGTATTTGAAAGCATTCATAAGACCCTGCTAAAAGTTGATCTAGAGACTTTAGAGCTGATTCCGGAAATAGCGAAGGAACTGCCGATTCAATTGGACAGTACGAACTTTAGATACATCATCAGGAAAGGACCTGTTTGGGACGACGGTTCTCCGGTTACCGCAGAAGATGTTCGGTTTACCTTATTACTTGCGCTATGCCCGCTAAACAACGCTCCGCAAAAACGACTAACGCTTGCGGAGTTCGTCGACTCAGTGCGTGTGGAAAGCAGCAATGAAATACAATACTCTACACAATTTCAATTTGCCGGATCCAATCACATTTGGAGTGATCTCCCTTTACTGTCAAAATCATTCTATGACCCGCAAAACGTACTCGACAAACTTACCTTTGCACAATGCAAGGAGAAAGACTTTGAATTTTCACAGGAAGTGCGAGATTGGTTCCTCAATTTTAATTCAAGAAAGTACTCGCACAATCCAGAATACATCTGTGGTCTGGGCGGTTACAAAGTAACTCATTGGGAGGAAGGTCAATTCATAACCCTCGAGAAAAAAGAAAATTGGTGGGGCGATTCATCAACATCTGTTTACAACAAAACAAATCCGGACGCCATACACTTCAAGGTAATTTCAGATGAACAAACCACAACAGCCGCCATTTTAAACAAGGAAATTGATGTCGCCTATTCTCTCAGCAGTGCTCAAGCACACGATCTTTCAAAAAACGAAAATTTCAAGTCCAGCTTCCACCTGAACAAAGTCGACATCTTTGGTTTTACCTTCTTAGCTGTTAATTCGCGTCCTTCAGCAACAGGAAATCCGGTGCTTTCCGATCCTAAGGTAAGATTGGCCATGAGCTATTCAACTCCCTATGACGCCATTCTCGAAACGATCTATAATATGGGGACCAGACAAGCTTCCATTGTTAATCCAAAGCGAAAATATTACCACGATAAACTACCTATGCCAAAGCTGGATTTAACTAGGGCTGATTCGATACTTACTTCGTCAGGATGGATCGATTCAAACGGAGACGGAATCAGAGAAAACAAAATCAATGGAAAAATGGTTGATCTACGTTTCGAAATAGGATTTGCTGACAATCCTAGCTTTAGGTCCATCGCTGAGCTCATATCCATGTCCTTTTTGGAGGTTGGGATTGCTACCGAGCTAAAAGCGATAGAGGCAAATGCGATGTTCCCCAAACTCCTTTCTCAGGAATTTGATGTATTCATCACCAGCCTTACAGGTGATGGAGGATTTGAAGACCTCTCACCGATATTGCATACCGATGCATGGAAACATAAAGGATTCAATTTCACCGGCTTTGGCGATTCGATCACCGATCAGCTTTTGAACAATATAAAAAAGACCTTTGATGAGCGGGGAAGGAATCAGTTGTATCGTGATCTTCAGGAAAAATTTAATGAGCAAAACACATTTATTGTGCTATTTGCAACTCAAAGAAAAATTGCTGTAAGCAAAAAGTTCAACAATCCGAGCTGCTTCGCTCAAAGACCTTCAATACTTTTAGGTTCCTTAGAATTAACAGATAAATGATTAATTACTGATATTTGGGTTAATGCTCAAGTATATAATTAGACGTTTACTCCGGTTTGGCCCCATTCTGTTCTGCATAACGTTTATCGGGTTCTTGCTGTCTAATGGAATGCCTGGAGATCCGGTGGATAAAATTCTCATTGCCCGACACGGTGTGAGCTACAATAACACCATTCTTAATTCCTCAGAGCTGCGAGATCAACTTTATCGTGAAATGGGTCTGCATCTTCCGCTTTTCTATTTTTCATTCAATGCTTACAGTCAGTGCGACACATTGAATCGAATTTCAAATAAAGCAAGAAGAATGGCATCTGAAAGGATGACTCATAATTATGGGTGCTGGCCGCAAATCCAATCGTATCACCAGGAGATTAAAATGGCGATTGATCAGGATGATCCTGAAATAAACAATTTAAAAACGTTGCTTGAAATTCCCACTTACCAAGAATCAGCGGAAGTGATTGAAAGGATATCCCAAAATTCACCGAATACTGGTGAAAGGTTAAAAGCCAAACTGGATCAGATTCTGGAACACAAAAGTACATTCGGCAATTTCATTCCAACTATTAATTTTCATGGCGCAGGCAATCAATATCATGTCTGGTTGTTTGGGAATGGCAAAGAACGGGCGGGATTAGTCCGTGGTGATTTTGGTTATTCACTTAAAACGGGGCAGCCCATAGGTGATTTTATCTGGAAAAAGTTGGGGTTTTCACTTGAATTAATCTTAGTATCTGTGGTGGTTGCTTTTGTTACTGCCATACCACTAGGTCTTCGATTGTCGAGGATTCGGTCAACAAAAAGGAAAAACATCCTAACATTGCCCATATATCTGCTGTATTCCATTCCAGGATACTTGATCGCTACCCTACTAATTTTCTTTTTCGCTAACACGAATGTAGTACATTGGTTTCCTGAAAGCGGTTTATACCCGATCGGATATCGTCCTGCAGATCATTCCTATATCAACAATCTAATTACGGGACTACCCTATATGATCTTGCCAATCAGCACCTATGCACTCAGCTCGTTTGCCTTTGTTGCTAAATTGACGGCAAACATCAGCGCAGAAGAGCTAAACTATAACTATGTTAGAACAGCCCTATCCAAAGGTCTCAGTATAAAACAGGTAGTTCGAAAGCATGTTTTTAAGAATACCTGGATTCCTCTGATTACGATTTTTACACAAATTTTACCTGCCGCTGTGGGAGGAACTTTAATCGTGGAACTGATTTTCAATTACCCGGGCATTGGCAAAACGGCCTATGATGCCGTATTGAATAACAATTACCCGGTTATTGTGGCAATCTTTACGATCTCTGGACTGCTGACTTTGTCATCCTATTTATTCGCGGACGTTTTGTATGCTTTTGCTGATCCTAAAATTAAGATGCAGAGATGAATCTCCGGAACAGAAATATCGGTCTTTTTATCAAAAAGCGAAACATTAAATGGGAGGTTCGCTTGCTGCTACTCATCTTAATCGCATCTGTTCTATCGCCCATAATCACAAACAACAAACCTTTATATTGCTCCTTGAATGGTCAAAGCTATTATCCCGCATTCAATGATGTACTGTCAGTTCATTCCCTCACAAAAATCAATGGTAAAGTGCTCACTGGATCCTCAAATTGGCAGCACTTGAAATACGAATATGTAATATGGCCACCATTTAAACACGGAGCACTTGAACTGGATACGGAGAATAAAGATTTCCAATCACCTTTGCATCGAAGCAAAAACGAAATCGGGGAATCTGCTGATTTCAGATCTCAGCATTTATTTGGAACGAACAGACAAGGGAAAGATGTACTGGCGAATGTCCTAGGAGGCATCAAATACAGCCTGTTAATCGGTATTTCTGCCGTTATAATCGCGGCATGTATCGGCATATTTATCGGATCCATTGCAGGGTACTACAAAAACAAATTTACCATTGGCAAAGTTGAATTAATCGGGATCATCGTCTTTTTATTCCCTGCATGGTTTTACAGCTTCTCTATTCGCAAGTATGCAATTTCAGATGCCTTCACTTCAGGAGTGCATTCGGGATTGATGCAATTACTTTTCTCGTTGTTTTTGTTTTCAGCAATTTGTGTGTTGGCATCAAAAACCGGAAAGTACCTAGACAACCTATTTAAAACCCAACCCATTCAGTTTCGGTTGGATAGCTTTTTATCAGGTATTATCGAAATATTTGCCTCCATTCCAGGAATAATTATCGTTGTGACTCTAGCTGCTCTGGTCGGCAAAAAAAGCACCGTGTTGTTAATATTCATACTCGGAACTACAAGCTGGCCCGTATTCGCAAGACTTGCAAGGGCTGAAGTGATGCGGATTAAGGAAAAGTCGTTTATCGAATCGGCTCGTGTTCTAGGTTCAAGCAATTCCAGAATAATATGGAAACACATTTTACTAAACGCCTTGCCCGCTTTAGCTGTGGCTATTGCATTTGCAATAGGCAGTTTGATACTCGTAGAGTCAGCGCTTTCTTTTCTAGGCATTGGCGTGCCCGACAATACTCCAACGCTTGGTTCATTACTTCGTTCGGGCAGAGAGCACATTGAAGCATGGTGGCTTATTGTATTTCCCGGTGGCACAATTTTTCTGTTGATCTATCTATTCAATAGGATTGGCGATAAGATTTCTGTGAGAACGAATCAATACAAAGGTTAATCGGTGGTTTTTTATTCCACATCGATTTAGCTACATTCGTGGCAAAATTAGATCAACAAAAATGAAGGAAGTATACATTGTATCGGCAGTAAGAACGCCAATTGGTAGTTTCGGCGGAGCCTTATCAAGTGTTTCTGCCTCTAAATTAGGAGCAGCAGCAATTCGAGGAGCATTGAAAAAAGCAAATCTAGACCCAGCGGTTGTGGACGAAGTTTTTATGGGCAATGTCTTGCAAGCTAACATTGGACAGGCACCTGCTCGACAAGCAGCTATTTTCGCAGGAATAAATGAAAATGTACCCTGTACAACCATCAATAAGGTTTGTGCATCAGGCATGAAGTCGATTTCTTTGGGAGCTCAATCCATTCTTCTTGGAGATAACGACACTGTCGTGGTGGGCGGAATGGAAAATATGAGTCAGGTCCCTCATTATTATAACGCTAGAAATGCAACCAAATTGGGAAATGTAAATTTGGTAGATGGGATGATAAAAGATGGATTAACTGATGTGTATAACGAAGTACACATGGGCAGCTGTGCGGAACAATGTGCGGAAGAGCATAATTTTTCAAGAGAAGATCAGGATGGATTCGCGATTGAATCCTACAAAAGAGCATCCGAAGCATGGAGCACGGGAAAGTTCAATGATGAAGTCGTTGCGGTTCAGGTACCACAAAGAAGAGGAGACGATATTGTCATTTCAGAAGACGAAGAATACAAAAATGTGAAGCTGGAAAAAATCCCTCAGCTTCGTCCGGTTTTCAAGAAAGACGGAACAGTAACGGCAGCAAACGCCTCTACATTGAACGACGGGGCATCAGCTCTAGTGCTGATGAGTAAGGAAAAGGCTGAGGAGTTGGGCATAAAACCCATCGCTAAGATCAAGGGGTATGCTGATGCTGCGCAGGAACCTGAATGGTTTACTACCGCCCCGGCAAAAGCGGTAAATAAAGCCCTTTCTAACTCAGGAATTGGAAAGGAAGAGATCGATTTCTGGGAATTGAATCAGGCTTTTTCTGTTGTTGGCCTAGCAAATACAAAGCTGTTGGGTCTTGATCCAAACAAAGTTGATGTAAACGGTGGTGCCGTTGCATTGGGCCACCCACTTGGAAACTCGGGGTCCAGAATTGTGGTGACACTCATTAATGTGTTAAAGCAAAATGAAGGAAAATACGGTGTTGCAGGCATTTGTAATGGTGGTGGTGGAGCATCAGCAATGATCATTGAGAATGCTTAAGCCATAAGTGAACGAATTCACAAAGGGCTTTAGTAAAAGCCCTTTTTTTATTTTTATGAAATGGTAAACCCTTGCATTTATAAATAGTATATGACGTACGGAATTTGTCATTTGGGAATTGTGCCGGGCAGATCGGAAGCCTCGGATCGAGCAGAAATGGTAACTCAATTGCTTTTTGGAGAGCACTTTGAAGTACTTGATCAGCAAGAAAAATGGACTCAAGTAAAATTGGTTCATGATGGGTATGAATGTTGGATCTGCAGCAAGCAATGGCAACACATTTCAAACGAAGAGGTAGATCGGATAGTAAAACACGGGACATATTTGGTAGGTGAAAAATGGTCGCACCTGATCGATGTGGAAAGTGGAGACCAATTGCCGATACCATATGGTGCTGTATTGCCGAACTTGGCTAACGGTAAATTGCATATAAACAACAAACAATTCCTTTATAAAGGCAAAATCGCTGCAATTCCAGCTGAAATGCGATCTTCTGCTATTACATTGATCAATACCCCGTATCTGTGGGGCGGCCGAGGTCCGTTAGGAATTGATTGTTCCGGGTTTTCTCAATTGATTTATAGACAAATGGGACATTGGATCCCAAGAGATGCATACCAACAAGCAGAATTGGGAATCCCTATCAATTCCACAAACGAAATTCAAACCGGCGATCTGGTTTTCTTCGAAAACGAGAAAGGCAAAATAAATCATGTTGGTATTGCACTGGAACAAGACAAAATAATTCACGCTTCAGGTAAAGTTAGAATTGATCAATTGGACGATACCGGCATTTTCGCAAAAGAACTAGACCAATATACCCACAAGCTAAGCTGCATTAAGAGAATTCTTAAAATCTGAAATATTGGCACTGTCGAATACCATTCGGCCTCTTTTCAATGTCATTTTTACCGCTTTTCACGCTTGGTTTACAATTTGCGGCGAGTTGATTTGTAATCATCAACTATGGATTTAAATAAGTTTACAATAAAATCCCAGCAAGTGCTTCAAGAAGCTCGACAACAAGCACTTGCCAAGGAAAATCAATCTGTCGAAAACGGACATATTCTTAAGGCTATTTTCGCCATTGATAAGTCAGTTGCTCCATTTCTACTCAAGAAAATAGGTGCAAATCCGACCATAATGGAACAAGCTCTTGATCAAATCATTGCCGGATATCCGAAAGTTCAAGGCGGCGAATCAAACATCGGCAGAAACGCAGGAACCACCCTTGGTAATGCAATCAATATTTCCAGGGAAATGGGAGATGAATTCGTTTCAATTGAACATTTGCTTTTGGGAATGCTCAAGAGCAGTGGAAACACCACTCAGCTACTAAAAGACAATGGAGCAAACAAAAAGAACTTAAAGCTGGCTATAAACGAGCTGCGTAAGGGTGAAAAAGTAACCAGCCAGGACCAGGAAAGCACCTATAACTCCCTGGAGAAATACGCCAAAAATCTTAATCAGTATGCCGCTGATGGCGATCTGGATCCTGTTATCGGTCGGGATGATGAAATTCGAAGAGTCTTGCAAATACTTTCTCGAAGAACCAAAAACAATCCAATATTGATTGGTGAGCCCGGAGTCGGTAAAACTGCCATAGCGGAAGGGATAGCACACAGAATTATAGATGGAGATGTCCCGGAAAACCTAAAGGACAAAACCTTGTTTTCACTGGATATGGGTGCGCTGATCGCCGGGGCAAAATTCAAAGGAGAGTTTGAAGAACGACTGAAGGCTGTGATAAAAGAAGTAATTAAGAGCGACGGAGACATCATTCTTTTTATAGACGAAATACATACGCTCGTTGGCGCAGGTGGAGGTCAGGGAGCTATGGATGCCGCAAATATTTTGAAACCGGCACTTGCCAGAGGTCAGCTTCGAGCTGTAGGCGCAACCACATTGGATGAGTACCAAAAGTACTTTGAAAAAGACAGAGCACTTGAGAGGCGATTTCAAAAGATACTGGTTGATGAACCTTCTCAGGAAGACGCCATTTCGATTTTGCGCGGAATAAAGGAAAAATATGAAACTCACCACAAAGTAATGATCAAAGATGAGGCAATCATTTCGGCCGTGGAGCTTTCTCAACGCTACATTACAGAAAGATTTCTGCCGGACAAAGCGATCGACCTGATCGATGAGGCTGCCTCAAAACTGCGGATGGAGATCAATTCTAAACCGGAAGAGCTCGACGAGATTGAAAGAAGGATTATGCAGCTCGAAATTGAACGTGAGGCGATCAAAAGAGAAAATGACGAGACGAAGCTAAAGTCAATAGGAAAAGAGCTGGGAGAGCTCAATGAACAGCGAACCGACTTTAAAGCGAAATGGGAAGCCGAGCGAGAAGTAATTGAGAATATTCAGCAGGCAAAACAATCGATCGAAGAGCTTCGAGCAGAGGCATCTGCAGCAGAAAGATCGGGAGATTACGAACGGGTGGCAGAAATCCGTTACGGCAAAATAAAAGAAGCTGAATCCGCGATTGAAGAAAACAAGGCTAAACTTCTTGAAATTCACAAGAACAGCAAGCTGGTCAAAGAGGAAGTGGACGCAGAAGAAATCGCGGATGTTGTTGCGAAATGGACCGGTATTCCCGTATCGAAAATGCTGGAAAGTGAAAAGGAAAAACTACTACGACTTGAGGAAGAATTATCTCAACGCGTTATTGGTCAGCAGGAGGCAATAGAAGCAGTTTCAAATGCAGTTAGAAGAAGTCGTTCCGGCTTGCAAGATGAGGGAAAACCAATCGGATCATTCATCTTTCTCGGAAGTACAGGAGTTGGCAAAACCGAGTTGGCTAAAGCCTTGACCCGATTCCTGTTTAATGACGAAGCTGCCCTTACCCGAATAGACATGAGCGAGTATCAGGAACGGCACAGTGTATCCCGTTTAGTTGGGGCTCCTCCGGGATATGTGGGCTATGAGGAAGGAGGCCAGCTCACCGAAGCGGTTCGAAGACGCCCCTACTCTGTTGTTTTACTGGATGAAATTGAGAAGGCGCATCCTGATGTATTCAACACATTGCTCCAAGTACTAGACGACGGAAGGTTAACCGATAATAAAGGGCGGACGGTGAACTTCAAAAACACGATCATCATCATGACCTCAAATATCGGCGCGCATTTGATTCAGGAGGGGTTTGAAGAGCTGACCGATGGCAATAGCCAATCCATCGTTGCCAAAACAAAAGTAGCGGTATATGAGCTGTTGAAACAATCGGTGCGGCCGGAATTCCTCAACCGTATTGATGAGACCATTATGTTCAATCCATTGACAAGATCCAATATCAAAGAAATTGTGAAGATTCAGCTAAGAGAATTGCAGAATAGACTTTCTAACAAGAATTTAAAAATCTCCGCATCCGAAGATGCTGTAGACTGGCTTGCTCAGCTGTCTTATGATCCGCAGTTTGGCGCGAGACCGGTG
>MDSW01169883.1_pt1 | contig 12823 bp, 12 predicted proteins | sample 811171 | NCBI WGS metagenome assembly MDSW01 (sample SAMN05326641, study PRJNA326480) | marine metagenome | isolation source: seawater | place: Atlantic Ocean: North West | collected 2012 | reverse complement strand
TCAAGCCTCTATTCTATTGATTTAACAGGTTTTAATGAAAGAAAAGTAATTACTCCTTTAGGTGGTTCAGACCCAGCTTGGTCACCATTAATGCATTAATTACTATTAAATATTAAAAAAATATATCAAATATGATAAAAAATGTTAAGAAAACAACATTAATTAAGTAAATTTAAGTATTAGGGGAGCAGTTTTTTATGTTAAAAAAGTTTTTTATAACGACAATACTTATTATATTTGTCTCGGCATGTGCGACAAAACCAAAGGACTCAGCAGATACCTCGGGTTCAGGTGCAACAGCTTCTGACAATAATACAGTAGAAGGTACAATTTCGGAAACAGCTGGAAGTGGAATTGTTTCTGGTTCACAGGAAGATTTAATAGTTAACGTTGGAGATAGGGTATTTTTTGGATACGATAGTTCAGATTTGGACTCAGATGCTTTAGAACTTCTTCAAGATCAGGTTGCATGGCTTAAACAACATGGAAATGTTACAGTTACTGTTGAAGGCCACTGTGATGAAAGAGGAACAAGGGAATATAACTTGGCTCTTGGGGAAAAAAGAGCTCAAGCAGTCAAAAATTATTTAGTTGGATTAGGTATAGATCCAGACAGAGTTTCAACAATTAGTTATGGTAAAGAAAGACCAGCAGTTGTTGGTTCAAATGATGGTGCATGGGCTCAAAACAGACGCTCAGTTACAATTGTAAACTAAAAATAATTCCTTAATACTCATGGCGCTATTATTATAGCGCCATAATTAAATCCCATTTGTGAAATAATATTAAAGAATGTTTCGTAGATTTTTTTTAATTTTTGTCTTATTTTCATCAAGTAGTTTAGCAAACGATAATTTATTAACTATTCAACAACAATTAGAAAGATTACAAAGAGAAGTTTCAGACATATCTAAATCTATTTATTCAGGTGAAAATATTAATACCGAGAGTAATACTGAAAATAATTTAGTAGCTAACTTATCATCAATTGATTTAAGGATTTATGATTTAGAAAAAGATGTCAAAAAAATTAATGCTAATTATGAAGATATATTATTTCAACTAGATGATATTTTTAATAAATTAAATCAGTTTCAAGACTCAATAAAAAATCTAGATCAAAATCTCTCAAATTTAAAAAATAGTTCATATGAAATTGATAAAAGTTCAATAAATAAAAATAATAGTTCTGAAAAAGAAAACAATACACTTGGAACACTAAAAATTACTACTGAAGAAAGTAAGAGTGATGAAAACGAAGAAGATATGAGCAATAATGAAATAAGTAATAACAATTCTTTTGAAAATCAAAGTCCTGAAGATCAATTCCAGTTAGCTTTTTCAAATATAAGGAATAAAAATTATGAAAACGCAAAAATTTCTTTTAGAGCGTTTATTAAAAATAATCCAGAAAATCAGCTTTCAGGCTCCGCCCATTATTGGCTTGGAGAATTATATTTATTGGAAAAAAAATATAGAGATGCTGCTTTAATATTTGCAGAAGGTTTTCAAAAGTTTCCAGAAAGTATCAAAGCACCAGATATGCTTTATAAGCTCTCTCAAACCTTAATTGCAGTTAATAAAAGTACCGAAGCATGTAATACAATGAACAAATTTATTGAAGACTATCCTAAACATAAATTAGCTAATAAGACAAAAAAACATATTTCTGAGAATAATTGCAATCAAATTATTGAATGAAATTAAATTTCATTAATTTTTATAATAACTCTCTGAAGGACTGCAAATTTGAAAAAAGGCCACACTTTGCTGTAGCTGTATCCGGTGGTCCAGACAGTATGGCATTAATCAATCTATTAACAAAATATGCAAATAGAACAAAAGCTACAATCACGCCTTTAATAGTTAATCATGGTTTACGTAAAAATTCTTTGAAAGAGGCAAAGTGGGTATCTTCAGAGCTAAAAGAAAAAAATTTGATACCTAAAATCTTAAATGTAAATAAAAATAAAATTAAAAGAAGAAATATGTCTGAAGCTAGAACTAATAGATTTAATAAACTATTAAAATACTGCAAGGATAATAATATACTGTATCTTTTCTTAGCCCATCATCATGATGATGATATTGAAACTTTTATAAATAGAAAATTATTAGGTAGTGATTTTGAAGGCTTACAATCAATAAATAAAAATACAATTATAGATAAAATTAAAATATTAAGACCTTTTTTAATTTTTACAAAGGATCAAATTTATAAATATAATAAAATGGAAAATATTAAATTTGTGGAAGATCCATCTAATTATGATCATAGTTACACTAGACCAATAATAAGAGAATTTATAAAAAATAATAAAAACTATAAAAAGAATATTTATAATGAATTCAATTATATAAAAAAAAATATACCATTATATAAAACTATGGTTTGGCAAATTTTTAATAAAAATATGGTTTCCACAAATAAAAATAAATTACTAATGAATTATGATTTTATTATCGAAAACGATGATTTAGTTGTCGAAAAAATATTAAATTATATTTATAAGTTCTTTAATAGTTATAAAAAGTACTTAAGATCACAGAAAATTTTAGTTTTTATAGATCACGTTAGAAAACCTAATTTTAATACTTTTAATCTAGGAGGACTGAAAGTATCAAAAAAAGAGAGATTATTGATATTTTATAAAAATTTTAACTGATTTTTGGCATTAAAGTATTGTGTTTTTCTAATTAATTCCTAAATATTAATTAAATATGAAAAATATCAGTAAAAATGTAATATTGTGGATAATAATAGGGTTACTCTTAATTGTTCTATTTAATCTTTTTCAGGGTTCCACAAACAATAGAGTTTCTAAAGAAATATCATTTACAGATTTTATTGCAGCTACTGAAAGTGGAAGCGTATCTGAAGTCAATATAAGTGGTAACAACTTAAGTGGATTCTTAAATGATGGTAGATCTTTTTCTACATATGCACCAAATTATCCAAATCTTGTAGATAAGCTTAATGAATCTGGTGTTAAAATAACAGCTGAGCCAGCTGACAGATCTATGCATCCATTACTTAGTGTGCTTCTTTCCTGGTTTCCAATGCTACTTTTAATTGGTGTATGGATATTCTTTATGCGTCAAATGCAGTCAGGTGGTGGTAAAGCAATGGGATTTGGCAAGTCGAAAGCAAAATTATTAAACGAAGCAGTTGGCAAAGTAACCTTCGATGATGTTGCTGGTATAGATGAAGCAAAGCAAGAATTAGAAGAAGTTGTTGAGTTTTTAAAAGATCCACAAAAATTCTCTAGACTTGGTGGAAAAATTCCAAGAGGTGCACTCTTAGTTGGGCCACCAGGAACAGGTAAAACATTATTGGCACGTGCAATAGCAGGTGAAGCAAATGTTCCATTCTTCTCAATATCTGGTTCTGATTTTGTCGAAATGTTTGTTGGAGTTGGTGCCAGCAGAGTTAGAGATATGTTTGATCAAGGTAAGAAAAACGCACCATGTATCGTTTTTATCGATGAAATAGATGCAGTTGGAAGGCATAGAGGTGCTGGTCTTGGAGGTGGGAATGATGAGAGAGAGCAAACTTTAAATCAATTATTAGTTGAAATGGATGGCTTTGAAGCAAATGCAGGAGTAATAATTATTGCAGCAACAAATAGGCCAGATGTTTTAGACCCAGCACTATTGAGACCGGGTAGGTTTGATAGACAAATTACAGTTTCAAATCCTGATGTTATGGGTAGAGACAAAATATTAAAAGTACATATAAAAAAAATCAAAGTTTCACCAAAATTTGACTCAAAAATTATTGCAAGAGGCACACCAGGTTTTTCGGGCGCAGATTTAGCCAATTTAGTAAATGAAGCTGCGTTGTTAGCTGCTCGAAAAAATAAAAGAATGGTAACACTTGAGGATTTTGAAAATGCTAAAGACAAAGTTATGATGGGTGCTGAAAAAAGATCCATGGTCATGTCTGAAGATGAAAAAAAATTAACTGCATATCATGAAGCTGGTCATGCTGTAGCAACTCTTCACTCTCCTGCTTCAGATCCAATCCACAAGGCAACAATTATTCCAAGAGGACGTGCTCTAGGCATGGTAATGAGATTGCCAGAAAAAGACCAGTTATCAATGAGGAAAGATCAAATGAAAGCACATTTATTAATTGCTACTGGAGGTAGGATAGCAGAGGAAATGATTTTTGGTAAAGACAAAATCACAAATGGTGCTGCAAGTGATATCCAGATGGTTACTAACTTAGCAAAAAAAATGATAACTGAATGGGGAATGAGTGAAAAACTTGGAAGACTAAGATATAATAATGACAGCGAGGAAGTTTTTCTCGGACACTCAGTGGCTCAATCAAAAAATCTTTCAGACTCCACAGCAAAATTAATAGATGAGGAAGTTAGGTTTTTAGCAGAGGAAGCAGAAACTAATTGTAAGAAAATTTTAAAAGATAACATTGAGGAACTTCATATTGTAGCTAAAGGTTTACTTGAGTACGAAACATTATCTGGTGATGAAATAAAAGATTTAATCAAAGGTATTAAACCCTCTAGAGATGAATATGATAATGATATAGGAACACCAAAAAATACCGCAACATCTGTACCTAAAACAGGCGGATCGGCTACAGCTCCTGCAAACTAACTTAAAAGACTTCACATTATTTATTTTTTTGAATAAAAGACTTCAATGTCTAAAATATTTGGCACTGATGGAATAAGGTGCTTAGTTAATCAAGAACCTCTATCAGTTGAAACTTGTCTTAAAATTTCTAAAACTGTTGCTTATGTATTAAGAAAAAATAATAGCAATGGCAGTGGCAGAGTCGTAATTTGCAAGGATACAAGACTTTCAGGATACCTCTATGAACCTTTAGTAACTGCTGGATTTATTTCTATGGGTATGGATGTAATTTTGGTCGGACCACTTCCAACTCCAGCTGTACCACTAATGATTAAAACCTTAAGGGCAGATATTGGTGTCATGATTACAGCTTCGCACAACACATATGAATACAATGGTCTAAAATTTTTTGATAATAAAGGAATTAAATTAAATTCAAAAATAGAAAAAAAAGTAGAAAATATTATATCAGATAAAAAAAAATATATAAAAATTAATAATAAAAATTTCGTATCAGGAAAAGCTAAAAGACTTGAAGATGCTTCAGGAAGATATTCTGAGTTTTTAAAAAGTTCGTTAAACAAAAAACTTAATAAAAAGAAACTTAAGATTGTATTAGATTGTGCAAATGGTGCTACTTATAATATTGCCCCCAACTTATTTTGGGAATTAGGACACAAAGTTATATCAATTAACAATAACCCAGATGGAGTAAATATAAATAAAGACTGTGGTGCTGTAAATACAAAAGCATTATCAAATAAAGTTATTCAACAGAAAGCAGATGTTGGGTTTGCATTTGATGGTGATGGAGATAGGATAATTGTTATTGATGAGAATGGTATTGAAGTAGATGGAGATAAAATAATTGCTGTATTTTCAAAATATTTTGTCAAACCAAAAAATAAAAAAAATCAATTTGACGTAATAATAACTGTTATGTCTAATATAGGATTAGAGAAATACTTAACTAATAAACTTAAACTTAGAATAAAACGAACAAATGTTGGAGATATTAATGTGATAAATGAGATGAAAAAAACAAAATCTTCATTAGGTGGTGAACAATCAGGTCATATAATTATGTCAAATTTTTCAAATACGGGAGACGGTATTCTGGCAGCATTAAAAATAACTGAAATATTGACTACAACTCAATCTAAGGCAAGTTCTTTATTTGATTTATATAAAAATTATCCTCAAGAAAAAATTAATTTAACATACAGTGTTAAAAATAAAAAATTATTAAACGCTATTGAAAAATTAAAAAAAGATAAATCAATAAATAATAATAATTTAAGATCATTAGTTAGGTTTTCAGGAACTGAGCCATTAATTCGCATATTAGTAGAGGGAAAGAATATAAATATTGTTAAAAGTAATTTATTAAAAATTAAAAATTCAATTAGGTTCTATCTTGATTAATAAATTTTTAATACCACCAGGCTTTAAAGATAGTCTTAATTTTGATACATTTATTGAACATCAATATAAGAATTTAATTATTAATTCATTTAGAGAAAATGGCTTTAGCTTAATCAAGACCCCAATGATAGAATTTAGTAAAAATTTAGATAACAATGCATTAATATTAAAAACAAAATTAAAAGAAAAAATAAGTATAAGAAATGATATTACTCCACAAATTATTAGAATTGCTTCATCTAGATTAGCTAGTAAACAACGTCCATTAAAATTATGTTATTACGGTGAGGTAGTTAGAAGAAATGGCACAATTTTAAGGCCAGAAAGACAGTTTCAGCAAGTAGGAGCTGAAATCATAGGTACTGAAAGTTATAAAGCTGATGTTGAAATAATAAACTTAGCATATCAAACATTAAAAAATATTGGCGTGAAGAATATGGTTATAGAAATATCAGCACCATTCTTTATAAATAGCTTGCTAAATAAAATCAAAAATTCAAAAATAAAAAATGATTTAAAAAAATTTATTGAGCATAAAGACTTAGAGAGTTGTATTAATTTATTAGAAGATAATAAAATTATAAATAGTTTTAAGAGTTTATATAGATGTACTGGACCTATTAAAAATAGAAAAAAAGAAATTGCAAATATTAGTAATACTATTGGCTTTGAAAAAGAAGTAATAAGATTAATTAAAATTGCTAATTTAATTAAAATATCAAAAAATGACTCTATTAATATCGATTTATATGAAATTCAAAAGAATAAAAAATATTACAAAGGTATAAAATTTACATTTTTTGCTAAAGGTGTGAGAGGTGAAATAGCTGGAGGTGGTAGATATAATTTAAAATATGAAAAAAATTCTGAAACGGCTATAGGTTATACTTGTTATATGGATACTATTATTAGAGCTTCATCCTTTGAAAATAAAAACAAAATTATTTTAATTCCTTTCAATACCCAAGATAAGTTAAAAAAAATATTAATAAAAAAAGGGTTTAGTCTATTTAAAACATTTGATGAAAAAATTGATTTAAAAATTCAATCAAAAAAATTTGGAATAAAGTATTTTCTTTTAAATAAAAAAGTTAAAAGGGTTTAATGTTTTACACTATTATAGGAACTCAATGGGGTGATGAAGGAAAGGGTAAAATCGTAGATTGGATTTCTTCTAATGCTGATTTGATTGTTAGGTTTCAAGGTGGTAACAATGCGGGTCATACTATTAAAGTAGATGATAAAATTTACAAATTAAACCTACTACCATCAGGTATTATTAATAACAAAAAGTGTGCTATTGGAAATGGAGTAGTTTTAGATCCTTGGGCTTTAATTAAAGAAATTAATGAACTAAAAAAAAATGGAATTAATGTTGATAATAATAATTTATACATTGCTGATAATATTTGTTTAATTTTACCAATTCACAGATTACTTGATGAAATAAATGAAACTGCAAGAGGTCAAAAAGAAATCGGTACAACAAGAAAGGGTATTGGTCCAGCATATGAAGATAAAGTTGGAAGAAGAGCAATTAGAATATGCGATTTAAAATACCCTAGTTTACTAAAACAAAAAATTGAAAATATTTATAATTTTCATAAAGTTAGGATTAAAAATTATGACTATACAAATATCAATAGTTGCTATGAGGAGTTATCATCCATGTCTGAATACCTCAATACATTTGCTGTACCTCTTTGGAAGATTATTGATAATTTATCTAAAGAAAATAAAACAATAGTCTTCGAAGGTGCACAAGGATCAATGCTAGATATAGATTTTGGAACTTATCCATATGTCACATCATCTAATACTATTTCTGGTCAAATATTTTCAGGAACAGGTTTTAGTAATAGAGATAATCATAAGATACTTGGTATAACTAAAGCTTATACTACTAGAGTAGGATCTGGACCTTTTCCAACTGAATTAAATAATGAAGTGGGAGACTATTTAGGAAAAGTAGGTAAAGAGTATGGTACAGTTACAAAAAGAAAAAGAAGATGTGGTTGGTTTGATAGTATTTTACTTAAACAAACTATCAAATTAAATGGTATTACTGATATAGTTCTCACTAAATTAGATGTTTTGGATAAATTAAAAAAAATAGAAGTTTGTATTGGTTACAAAATTGATGATCAAGAATATGATTATATGCCTAGTGAAGAATTTTTGTTTGATAAGATAAACCCTATTTATAAAACTATAGATGGCTGGCAATCTTCAACTGAAGGCATTAATAGTATTAATAACCTTCCTGATAATGCTAGAAATTATATTAATATACTTGAGGAGCTTATTGATACAAAAATTTCAATAATTTCTACTGGACCAGAGAGGAAAGAGACCATTGATGTAAATGGTATGTTATTGAATTTTTAGAATTTCCTTTTTTAGTTTTTCCATAGCTTTTTCTTCAATTTGCCTAACTCTTTCTCTGCTTATTTTATATTTTTTACTTAATTCTTCGAGTTTTAATGGTTGATCTTGTAATTTTCTAAATGATACTATTTCTTTTTCCCTAGTATTTAAAATGTTCAAGGCTTTTAAAAAAAGATCTTTCCTATATGAATATTCATCATTTTTTTCTATTATTTTATCTTGAGTATCATTTTTATCTTCAATTAAATCTTGCCATTCAGTATCATTATCTTCACCTAACCTTACATTTAAAGATTGATCAGAAGTAAAAAGTCTATTTTCCATATCAATTACTTCACCTTCTTTTACATCTAATCTTGTAGCAATTTCCCTAACATTTTCTGGAGATAAATTTCCTGAGTCTATAGATACAAGTTGATTTTTGATTTTTCTCAAATTAAAAAAAAGTTTTTTTTGTGCAGCAGTAGTACCTATTTTAACTAATGACCAGCTGTGTAGTACATATTCTTGGATATTAGCTCTTATCCACCACATTGCATAAGTTGCTAATCTAAATCCTTTTTCAGGGTCAAATTTTTTTACAGCTTGCATAATACCTACATTACCCTCTGAAATTAAGTCTGTAATTGGAAGACCATAGCCTTTATAACCCATTGCTATTTTAGCTACTAGCCTAAGATGACTTGTTACTAATTTATGAGCAGCATCTGAGTCTCCATGCTCTTTAAACCTTTTTGCTAGCATGTATTCCTCTTCAGCCGTAAGCATTGGAAATTTTTTAATCTGTTGTAGATAATTGGCAAGATTTCCTTCATTTGACAATATTGGTAAATTCATAAGATGCCTATAACATAAATTGTAAAATGTTTAATATTTAACCATTAAATTTATTAAATTTTTAAAATCTTCAGGTAAATCAACATTAAATTCCATTTGTTTTTTAGTTGTAGGATGAATAAAACCAAGATGATAAGCATGTAGAGCCTGTCTTTTAAAATTTTTTAATATCATAAATTTATTAAAACTATCTTTTTCTTTTCCATATTGATTGATTTTACTAACTCCATAGAGTTTATCTCCAACAATTGGCGAATTTTTAGAGGTTAAATGCAATCTTATTTGATGTGTTCTTCCAGTATACAATATACAATCAATTACACTTGCAATCCCAAATGATTTTTCTAACATAATTTCTGTTTTTGAGTATTTGCCAAAACCTTTGTTATTCAAACTCATTTTTTTTCTATTTTTTTTATTTCTTTCTATATAACCCTCAATTTTTTGATTTTGTGGAATACCCCATACAATAGCTTTATATTTTCGAGATATTGAATGATCTTTAAATTGTTCAGATAATTTAATATGAATGTCATTTTTTTTTGCGATAACAACTATTCCACTCGTATCTTTGTCTAATCTATGAACTATTCCAGGCCTTGAATTATCATTAAGATTACTCAAATTATTATTAGTATAATGAACTAAAGCATTTACTAAAGTGCCACTTTCATTACCTGGTGCTGGATGCATCACTAAGTTAGGAGGTTTGTTTATAACTAATAAATCTTTATCTTCATATTCTATCTTTAAATCAATATCTTCAGGTTTGTGTTTAGTCTCATTTTTTAAAAAAATATTGATAGAGTAATTTTCATCTACTTTAGTTATATGAGATGGATCTTTAATTTCTTTATTATCCTTTATAACATTACCACTGAGTATGAGTGTTTTTATTTGTGTTCTCGAATATCCTTCTAAGTTTGATGATAGGACTTTATCTAATCTTTGTGAACTTAATTCTTTATTTATATTTAATTTAAGATTATAAAAATCAGTCATGTCAAAAAATATTCTTCAATTTATTGTAGCTTTTTTAGCTTTATTAATAGTCTTATGTTTTTTTGCTCTCATTTATGGATTCTATATAAAAATAGTAAAAAAACAAAGTAATTTAGATGTTAAAGATATAAGTTATAATCTTAATTTAGATAAAGGTCATGAAATTACCGATATTGATCTTGTAGATAATAAAAAAATATTATTTACTATAAAAAATAATAATAAAACTTATGCAATAATATATGATATAAAAACACAAGAGATTATTAAAATAGATCAGAAAAATGAATAAAGATAAAAATAATTTTGAAACTAATTTAAGAAAACTAGAACAAATAGTAGATAAGTTAGAAAATGGTGAAGTGGATTTAGAAGAATCAGTTAAATTATATGAAGAAGGAATGAGATTAAAAAAGAGTTGTGAAGAAAAATTAGAAAGTATTGAAGGTCAAATAAAAAAAATAAAACAGGAAAATAATAAAATTTCAAAAGACGATTTTAAATAAAATTTTAGTATTGAGTAAAGATTTAAAAAAAAGATTGGATCAATTATTAGTTGATAGAAATATAGTTAGTTCTAAAACTTTAGCTCAATCAATGATTATGGCTGGACAAGTTTTAGTTAACAATAAAGTTATAACAAAAAGTGGAAATAATTTTTCAGAAAATATTAAAATAGATATAAAAAAACTTCACCCAGATTGGGTATCTAGAGGTGCATTGAAGCTTTTAAAAGCAGTAGATAAATTTAAATTAGAAATTAAAGACAAAACATGTTTAGATATTGGATCTTCAACCGGTGGGTTTACAGAGGTATTGTTAAAAAATGGTGCTAAAAAAATTTTTTCTGTAGATGTAGGTACTAATCAACTTCATGAAAAATTAAAAGAAGAAAAAAAAATAATAAGTATTGAGAATTGTAATGCTAAATATTTAAATAAATTAATTATTCCTGATAAAGTAGATTTATTGGTATGTGACGTAAGTTTTATAAGTTTAAAGAAAGTAATTTTTCCAAGTTTAAAACTATTATCTAGTGAGTCTGAAATAGTTGCTCTTATAAAACCACAGTTTGAAACTCAAAAAGCAAATTTAAAAAAAGGTGTTGTAAAAGATATATTAATTCATAAAAAAATATGTGAAGATATTGAAAAATGGTTTATAAAAGTATGTAAAGCTAACGTTATTGGAGTTACTACAAGCCCAATCACTGGACCAAAAGGTAATGTAGAATTTTTAATATATTGTCGTTTAAATATATCTTAAACAGTGATCTGCAATTGTTGTTGCAATCATTGCTTCTCCAACTGGAACAGCCCTTATGCCTACACATGGATCATGACGACCTTTAGTAGAGATTGTTGTTTCTTTCATTTTAGTATTTATTGTTTTCTTTGTTGATAAAATCGAACTTGTTGGTTTTACAACAAATCTACAAATCAATTCTTGGCCTGTTGTAATTCCACCAAGTATTCCACCATTGTTGTTAGATAAAAAAATTGGTTTTTTATTTTTAATTCGCATTTCATCAACGTTAGATATCCCACTCTCATAAACACTTTCAAAACCATTTCCAATTTCTACCCCTTTTACTGCATTTATTGACATTAAAGCTTTGGCAATATCAGAGTCAATTTTTTCATAAATTGGTTCACCTAGACCTGGGGGTAATCCTTTAACTCTTACTTCAATAATAGCACCTAAAGAAGATCCATTTTTTCTAGCATTATTTATTTCTTTTTCCCATATTGGTATAATTTTTTTGTCTGGACTCCAAAAATTATTTTTACAGATAAAATTATCATTCCAATTAGAATAATTGATTTTATATTTACCAATTTGAATTAGAGCACCAGTTATTATGATGTTTTTTTTTAGTTTTTTTTCAATTACTTTTCTTGCGACAGCTCCGGCAGCAACTCTCATTGCAGTTTCTCTCGCACTGGATCTTCCACCACCTCTATAATCTCTTATTCCATATTTAGCCCAATATGTATAATCAGCATGTCCAGGTCTAAATTTATCTTTTATCTCTGAATAATCTTTAGATTTCTGGTCTTTGTTATAAATTATAAGTGATATTGGATGTCCAGTAGTTTTGCCTTCAAATATTCCTGATAATATTTCTATACTGTCCTTTTCTTTTCTTTGTGTTGTAAATTTTGATTGACCAGGCTTTCTTTTATTTAAGTATGGTTGAATATCTTTTTCAGATAACTTAATATTTGATGGTACACCATCTATTACACAACCTATTGCTTTTCCATGGCTTTCTCCCCAGGTTGTAAAACTAAAAATTTTTCCTATAGAATTAGATGTCATTTTTTTGAATTTTTGAATTCTCCAAGCAGTTCTGAAACACCTTCAGTTTCATCAACAGCGACCATTCCTACTGTATGATAACCACAATCAACATGTTGAATTTCTCCAGTTACTGCACTACCAAGATCACTGAGTAAGTATAATGCAGAGTTTCCAACATCCTCTTGATTAACATTCCTCTTTAATGGAGCGTTAAGTTCATTCCATTTTAAAATAAATCTAAAATCACCAATTCCTGATGCAGCTA
>MDSW01120658.1_pt1 | contig 12825 bp, 11 predicted proteins | sample 811171 | NCBI WGS metagenome assembly MDSW01 (sample SAMN05326641, study PRJNA326480) | marine metagenome | isolation source: seawater | place: Atlantic Ocean: North West | collected 2012 | reverse complement strand
TTAAAATTACAACTTTAGATACATTGCATGAATGAGCAGCAGAAAGCACATTATTAGTTCCTAATATGTTTGTCTTAACAGCTTCTATTGGGAAAAACTCACATGAGGGTACTTGTTTCAAAGCAGCAGCATGAAAAATACTGTCTACCCCATCAACTGCATTCATTACAGAACTTATATCTCTAACATCACCAATAAAAAATTTTATTTTATCGTTATTAAATTCTCTTCTTAAGTCTTCCTGTTTTTTTTCATCTCTACTTAAAACTCTTATTTCTTGATTAGTGTTGTTATTTATTATTTTTTTTAAATATGCTTTACCAAATGAGCCTGTTCCACCTGTAATTAAAATTTTTAAATTTTTTGTTTTCATTATTTAGTATGATTAACAAAATTAATATATTCTTTTGTAATTGATTCTAAATCATGCTTAAGTAATTGAAACACTGAGCTAACATTAGTTTTTAAGTTTGATAATTCATCAATTGATAGTTTTTTAGTTTTATTAATGATTTTTTCTAACTCATTACTAGATGTCAAATCAAAATTAAATCCAATTCCTTTGTCCAATAAAGAATCAAAAGGTGTGGTTTTTTTAGATATAATTGGAATTATCCCTAATGAAAGTAATTCAATAATTACATGTCCGTAATTTTCATTTAAAGTTGGTAGTATAAAAAAAGTGTACTTATCTGCTAACATTGATATATTTCCATTTTTTATTTCACCTTTATAATTTACATGATTTAAATTTTTCATATTTTTTTTGCATTCATTCCAATATTCATGATCTTCAATAAATCCATAAATGTCCAATTTAATATTCAAAGAGCAGTTATTTAGGGTTTTCAATAAGAAGTTTAATCCTTTTTTTTTATGTATTCTGGAATAGAATAAATAGTTTTTTTCGTAAGAATTATTTCTAATAAAATTTAATGAGAATATATTAGGTAGTTCCTTAATTCTAACTTTTTGAAATTTTTCAATAATATCATTAGATTCACTTTCACTGGTAGAGTGGAAAATAAAATTTGATTTAAAGGGTTTAATAATTTTTATAAATAATTTCTTTAAAATAATATTAGAAGTATTAATAGCATTATTTGCAAGTTGACCTCTTGGAGAAATAATTAATTTAAATTTTAAAGTTAAACTCATTAATATTAATAAAATTAACCTATGCTCAAAAAAAGAGTTAAACCAAATTATATCATATTTATGGGCATTAAGTAGTAGAAATTTGGAAGATGATGATTTATAAAAAATTGATTTTACATTTTTCAAATTTTTATTTAGCGTTCCATCTAAATTTCTATTGGGTGAGAGCACATAACAATCAAAATTTTTACTTAAGCATTTTTTTAATCCATAAATACTCTTTGTTGGTCCACCATACGAGAATAAGGGAGGATAAGGGCCAACAAGTAAGATTTTCTTCATTTTAAGTGAGATTTGATTTTATTAACCATATCGTCAAAACTATAATTAGATTTTAAAACTCTTTCATAGCCTTTATTTTTTATTTTGTCAATTTGTTTTTTATTACTTAAATAATATAAAGTTTTTTGGACCAACTCTTCGTCAGAGGAAAAAAATTCAGCTTCTTCATTTTCTTTAAATAAATTTTCATGCTCCTTAGTCCTTTCAGCAAGCATAAAACCTCTACATGCAGGAATTTCCATTGTTCTATCAGTTTGTAAATCATCATTAATTTTTCTTAAAAAACACAAAGATATTTTTGAAGAAGAAATAGCATTTCTGTATTCATCACCCAATAATGGGTTTCTATGAATAATTAAATGTTTAATGGATTTATATTCTCTGGTCCACATATTTCCAAAAATATTAACTTCAATTCCTTTTTGGGCAATTTTTTTCATTGATTCGTATCTATTTTTTTCAGCGCTTCCAATAAATAATACATTAAAATCATAATCTTTATTATACTTTAAAGGATAATGATCATATTTTGAATACGCCTTATTTAAAAAAATAACTTTTTTTGCACCCTTAGAGTATAAGGAATCTATAATATTTGACTTGGTTGTAAAATGTATATCATATGATGAAATTGAGATATCAAAGTAAAAAGATGTGTTATGTTTTTTAATCATATTATCAGCAGACCAACTGATAATTTTTATCCTATGATCTATTTTTTTAATTTTTTTTAATGTTTTTTTGAATACATTATTTCCTTTAATTATAAATACAATATCAGGATTAAAATCTTTTACTGCATCTATAATTCTTTGATTAAAACTTGTTGTGTCTAATGGTATTCTTAATTTATTGAAGATCTTTTCAAGTGTATTGAATTCTATATTGTCATTAAAATTGTAAATAACCTTCTCTTCAAAAGAGTTATTTTTTTCAAAGCTCTTAATAATAAAAGGTTTGTGAGCTTTAAACCCGTTATCTGCAATGATTATTTTTAATTTCATTTATAAAGTTTTTATACCTAATGCCATAGTCTTCCCATTTAAATCCTCCTTCAGAAATTATCTTTAAAGAATTTTTAGACATATTATTTAATAGTTTAGGATTATTCATTAATAAATTAATTTTTTTTGCAATATCTTTTGGATCTCTAATTTTAATTAAAAAATTAAAATTGAGTTTACTTTCTATTGATTCAATTCCAGAATTTTTTGTTGCTATTATCGGTAAGCCACAAGACATTGCTTCTAATATTGTCAAAGATAATCCCTCTTCTAGAGATGGGACAATAAGCACATCTGATTTTTGGTAGTATTCACGTAATCTGTCTTGATTAACCGATTTAATATGATGAAATTTTGGAAATAAATGAATCATACTCATTACTTCATCATCAATATTTCCAATATGTATATGTTTGAATCTATTTGAGATTAATTTATGACTTTTTAGAACATAAAGTAACCCTTTTCTTATAGTTGATCCCCCAACAGTCAATACAATAAAGTACTTAGATTTATTTTTTTTATTTGGAAAGAATTTTTTAAGATTAGAACCATACTGATTCATAAATAATTTATTTGAATTAACTCCATTATTAATAAATGAATCATAAACAAATTTTGATGGGATACTTATAAAGTCTGAATATTCGTAATTCAAAATTTCGTTTTCTATATCTCTTTTATCGATGTTAAAGTCTATGCCAAACCTTTTATATTCATCTTTAAGAATTTTGTTTTGATGAAAAATATGAGAGCTTCCCCTCTCAATAATAATTATTGATGAAAATTTATTTTTTAGATACTTTGTTAAAAAAGAAGGGGTGTCACTCCATATTATAAATAAATCTTGTTTTTTAGTAATAATAAGTTTAATACATTTTGCAAAAAAAAATTTCAAATAATAAGAAAAGTTTCTCTTTGAAAACCTATCTATAATTTGAAGTAAAAAAAAGCTGAAAAAGTTTTTTCTTTTGATTTTATATTTTTTAGCAATAAAATATGGGTAACTAGAAAATAATTTTACATCATAATTATTTTTAACTAATTCTCTAGCTAAGTCAAAAGCATGAAATTTACCAAAGGAAATTATACATATTTTCATAGACTATTGATATAATCTTCGATAGATCCTTTAGGCTCCCAACCTAGTTTATCTAATGCCTCATCATTTTCTCTTAAAGTTTCTCTATAATTTCCATTTTGATCATCTATATAAATTGCTTTACATCCAAACTTTTTCTTAAATAACATGAAAATTTCATTTATTGAATAGTTTTTGCCAGAACCTAATTCCCATTCCTTATTAATTTTTGAACTATTAGATATTTTAATTAGCCCATCTACTATATCATCAATATGAGTAAAGTCTCTTCTTTGCTCACCATCCCCAACTATTGTGACACAATTATTTTTTTGTATTTGACTTCTCCACTTTCCAATTACCGCCGCCCAATCACCATCTAAAATTTCATATGGTCCATAAACATTGTAAAATCGTACAATTTGAGTTTCCAATCCAAATGACTTTGCATACAAACTACACAATTTTTCACCAAGATATTTTGTCATTGCATAAGGTGATATAGAAGGATTATGGTGTTTTGATGAAGAGCCAGAATAAATAACTTTTGAGTTACCCTTTTTTGCATATTCTAAAACTTTTAAAGTTCCCGTTGTATTATATAGATATGTTAATTCAGGATCTATAAAAGAAGGTTGAATTCTAGATAGAGCTGCAAGATGAAAAATTATATCAAAGGAGATGTCAAGCTGACTTATATCTATAATATTCATGTTTATGTATGTAACTCCTTTAAGATGATTTTCTTTCTTACCTATACAATAATTATCTATTGAGAATAACTCATAGTTATACACTTTTAATTGTTTTAGAAGATTAGTACCAACAAATCCCGCTCCACCAGTTACTAATATTTTCATTTATATAAAGTTTAATTTTAATTCTTGATTATTTTTATCATTTGGTTTATCAAGTTGATTTGGAATATCCGGACTCATGCCTATTATGTCAGGATTTTTAGAATAAGTTAATTCTATTACTAATGGATCATTATTTACATCAACTCCTCCAAAATTATTTGCATGAATATGCACTATATTCATTTTAATTTCTTTCGAAAACTCTAAAATTTTATTTATATGAAGGTCTACATCATGAAATTCGATTATAAGTCCTGTAATGTATTCTTTATATCGTATAATATCATTAAGAATTCTATATTCAGACCCCTCTATGTCACATTTTAAAAAAATAGAGTTTTTCTTGGGGTTATTTAATATATTTTTAAAAATATATTTTAGTGAAATTAAACCCATCATTGAATCGTCGTAATTAGAAATTGTAGCTTTTATAAAACTATTTTTTAAAATAGAGTATTCAATAATTTTTATGAAATAGTTTATAGGTTGAAAAAAATTTCCATTTGTAATTATAAGTATAAAACTATTTAAGAACTTTTTAATTAGAAATTTAAAACATAATTGATTATCAATTCCAATAAATTTTTTATTAAATTTTTTTTCAAACGACCAATCATCATTTATTCCTAAACCAATTAAAAAAACTGAATCATCATATGATTTTTTTTCAACAAGGTATCCGCCATCATTACTATTTCCAATTCTAATTAGTCCATACTTTTTTTTGGGTTTTAATCTAATGTCCATTATCTAATTATAATTTTTTTTTAATAATTCAATATCACTCAAAACCATCTTTTTAACCATTTTTTTAATATCAGTTTTAGGTTCCCAGCCTAATTCATTTTTTGCTTTTGTATAGTCTCCTCTGAGAACATCAACTTCAGCTGGGCGATAAAATCTTTTATCAATTTTTACATACTCTTCCCAATTTTTAATATCTATTACATTAAATGCAAAATTCAAAAACTCTTTTATTGAATATTCTTTTCCAGTAGCAATTACATAATCTGATGGATGTTTTTGTTGAAGCATCAACCACATAGCTTCAACATAATCTGGAGCATAACCCCAGTCACGTCTTGAATCTAGATTACCAAGGGCTATATGTTTTTCTATACCAAGAAAAATTTTTGCTACTCCATTAGTAATTTTTCTTGTGACAAACTCTATTCCTCTTCTTTCACTTTCGTGATTAAACAATATACCAGAACACGCAAAGAGATTGTAAGACTCTCTATAATTTATAGTAATCCAATGCCCATATAACTTAGAGACTCCATAAGGACTTCTGGGATAAAATGGTGTTTTTTCATTTGCAGGATTTTCGATCATCCTACCAAACATTTCAGAACTACTAGCTTGATAAAATTTAATCTTAGGATTAAACTCTCTAATTGACTCTAAAATTCTTAAAACACCTAGTCCAGTTATATTACTGGTCTGTTCAGGCGTGTTCCAGCTTTCTCCAACAAAAGATTGCGAAGCTAAGTTATAAACTTCATCTGGATTCGAATCTTTTAGACATCTTAATAATGAATTTTGATCACTAATATCACCATTAACAAATTTAATTTTATGTCTAAAGGAGTTAATATTAACAAAGTTGGCATTTGAAGACCTTCTAATCATTCCATATACATTATAACTTTTTTTTAAAAGAAATTCTGCAAGATGACTACCATCCATTCCTGTTATTCCAGTAATTAGAGCTGTTTTTTTCATAATTTTATATATGTTCTTTAGTAAATCTAATTAAATTATTTGTGATTGTTTGAAAAGAGAATTTTTGCTTTTTAACAAAAGACTCTTTTGTTAAAGATTGGTATTGGTTATCATTGATTTTGTATATTTTATTTAACTTATTGGTTAAATCTTTTATATTTAAATACTTAAAAATATATCCGTTTTTATTACAAAGGTCTTGCGAACATCCAACCATATCTGATACTATTACTGGCACTCCCCACTCTAAACCCTCATTAATTACCAATCCCCATGTTTCTCCATAACCAGAAGGTAAAACTAAGACATCAGCTTGTTGATATAATTTATCTAAACTTTTTCTTGATTGCAAACCTAAAAAATGGACTCTATGTTTAATTGCATATTCTCTTGCTTTACTTTTCAAATATTCTAATTGAATTCCGTTACCTGCAAAAATTAACTCAGATTTTATGTTATCAATATTTGAAAAAGCTTTTAAAAGATCAATTGGTCTTTTCTTATCAATTAATTTACCACAAAATAATATTTTATTTAATCTTTTTTTATAGCTGTAGTTATTATTCCTTGGATTTACTGAGTAAGGCATAAATATAAGTCTATTTTCAGGTATTTTAAATTGTTTATAAAATTTATAATTATCTGAACCTATGTAAAAAAAATAGTCTATTTGCCTAAATAGAAATTTTAAAATATTATTTCTTAAAATCTTTTTAAATCCTTTATAATGATTTTCATGTTTATAAGGTGTCTCAGATCTAATTCCAACTTTAATTCCAAAATATTTTGCAAATAAAATGGTTAATATCATTGAAAGTCTTGACCAACCATGACAAATAATTATAGTATCTTTTTTTAATTTGAATAAATTAAAAAGTATAAATGGGTTAATTGTGTCAAAAAATTTTTCTTTTGCCTTTGTGTATGGATTTAGATTAAAAAGAAATTTATATTTAAAACCACTTATAAGTCCATCAACTTTTCTATCAATATTAAATTCTTTATCATAGTAATTGTTTAAACCATAATCAGAGCAATACCAAGCTTCAATATCTAAGTTTTTATTAACAAGATATCTATACAGGTCAGAAAAATATTCAATTGGATGTGAATTTAAAAAAATTATCTTCATATGCTCTTATACAATTTTAAATGTTTATCTGCTATAGAATTAATCAAAAACCTATCAGCATTTTTATATCCATTTTTCCTAAGTTTTCCTCTTAAATCTAAATCATCAATAAATTTGGTTACACCATTTTTAATTGATGTAACACTTAAAGGATCTACATATATAGCTGAATCGGACGCTACAAAAGGCATAGAAGATATATTAGATGTTAATACATTAATACCTAGAAGATTTGCCTCTATTATTGGCATACCAAATCCTTCAAGCTCCGAACAAAATAATAATAAATTAGATTTTTTATAAATATCTATAACTTCATTTTCGCTTAGAGGTTTATCAATTTCTTTAAAATTAATTTTTGATGAGATTAATTGAGATTTTTGAGAAAAATTTAATTTTCCAATTACTCTTAACTTACATTCAATACCTTCAAGAGCTAAAGCAATTCTTTCTATATTTTTATTATGAGCAGTCCCAATAATAAGAAAATTGTTGTTATAACTTGTAAAGTTCAAAGAAGGCTTAAACTCATAGAAACTTTTACTAACAGTAACAGGAATAATATCATATGATACTTCATTGATATTTAGAAAAGCATTTAAGTCATTTTTAGTTGCTTTTGAAATCACAATTACTCTTGAGGCTTTTAATATTGGTAGCTGAAATAACAAATACTTCAGTAAAAACTTCTTAAACCCTGTATTTCTATGTAAAGAAATACAATCTAGTATAGTTATTACTAATCTTCTTTTATCCATTAAAAGAGAGCAGTATGATATATCTCCAACAATATGGTTAATATCACCCTGATTAATATAACAGAAAAGTATATTAAATAACCTTGGCAATATTCCTTTATTTTTAAAAGGAACTTTTATAATTTTTATATCAATTTTATCCTTTAATTCGTTAAGAATTTCATTATAAAAAATTTCGACACTAAAATTCCCTAATTTAAATGGCTTTCTTAAAAAAATATTCACCCTCATAACTAATACTTAATTTCTAGAATTTCCAATGCCCATATTTTTGACCAATGAGAATCATAATTTAATTTAATATTATAATAATTATTAATATGCTTTTTATAGGCACCTATTCTTTTTAACCAATATTTATATGGTAGCTCAAATCCCATCTTATTTCTCATATATATTTTCTTAGGAATGTATTGTTTATAATTATCAATCAAAATTTGCTTTCCCTGAGTATGTTTTTTGTCAATCCCAAGAATATTTTTTGTTAATTCTAAGTCAAGAAAAGGAACTCTAATCTCAAGAGAATTAGCCATTCCAAACACATCAGTATTTCTTAGAAGTTGACCTTCCATATATTGACAAATTTCGAAATAGATCATTCTCTCAAGTCTACTTAATGTATTTATTTTATTATTAAAAATTAAATTACATTTTAAATATTCTTTCACATTAGCTTGACTAATTTTTAGGATAGATGAAATTTCGCTCATAGAAAATATTGCCCTTTGACTTAGGTAAACACCGTAGTCATTATTAAGACTCAAATAATCTAGCTTTTTATATTTTTCATTTAGATACTTTAAGGGGAGAAATCTATTAAACTTTTGGATAAAATAGAGTTGATTATATCTTTTATGTATCGGGTAGCCAAGAAAAATTTCATCTGCCCCTAGACCACTTAATGCAACTTTTGCATTTTGTTTTTTTGCAATTGATGATACAAAAAAGGTGTTTAATCCGTCTATAGTAGGTGAATCCATATAATTCATTAAATTATTAATGTTGGATTTGAAATCACTATATTTTAATTCTTTTGAAATATTCTTAAATCCATATAAATCTTTCATTGATTTTTGAAATCCTGATTCATCTTCATGATTTTTAAAATTAATAGAGTAAGTCTCTATGTTTTTATTTAGACGCTGAGATTCAAATGTAAGGATAGAAGAGTCTATACCCCCTGAGAAAAAACAACCTAACTTTGCATCTGATATCATTTGTGATTTAACAGAATTTGAAATCAAATTTGGATTAAATACTTCATGACTTTTTTTAATAAGATCTAGGGCATCAAAATAATTTTCAATTTTTATTTTAGAATTCCTACAGTATCCAAATTGACCTGGCAATAAGATTTTTACATTTTTTAGATATGTATTAGGAGCAGGAATATAACCATGAGATAAAAACAATATTTTTGATTTATCATCTACTCTACATAAATCCTTAAAGACTTTTAATTCAGAAGAAATAATCAAGTTTGTACCATTAATATAGTAGTATAAAGGCTTTACTCCAAAATGATCTCTAGCAAAGAAAATTGTATTATCTAATTTATTGTAAATTATAAATGCGAATATTCCTTCAAGATTACTTAGTATGTTTTGACCATAGTGTATATATCCATTTAATAAAACTTCAGAATCACTATTTGTTTTAAATTTGTAACCGAGCTTAATAAGTTCAGATCTTATCTCTTTATAATTATATATCTCACCGTTAAAACTCAAAATAAAATTATTACAATTTGAGATCATAGGTTGATTTGCAGTGATGTCAGGATCAATTATAGATAGTCTTGTATGTCCAATTAATGTGTTATTAAAAGATATAAAGCTTTTATTATCTGGTCCTCTGTGATTTAGAGAATTTAAATTTTCTTCAAATTTGTTCAATATATTTTTATTGCCTTTATGTAATAAGATTCCACACATTATATAGAGGATTTTGATAATACTTTGTATTTGCTAAAAAATAGAATAATCATAAGATTATAAAAAATTAAAATTATTGGGGCGATATATATATTTACTTCTATATAATTAAATAATAAAATAAGAAGCAATACACTAAATGATGATATAATTAAAGAGTATACTGAGAAGTTAAAATGCTTATTAGATCCAACGATAACGCTTTTTGAAGCGATCCATAATGTTCTCAGAACTGCACATAATACTAGAAGTAATAATAAATTATCATCTAATTTTATTGAGTTGTTAAGCCATATTTTCCATATATCTTTCCTGAAAACGATTATTAAAAGTCCAAATGATATTGATGAGAATATATTTATATAATTTGTTTTATAATAAAGATTCTTTATGCCTGTTTGTAATTTTTTACTGTAATAAAAATTAAATACTGGTGAAACAGCAGTCATTATTTGGCCACTAAATACATTTAAATAGTTAGTTAAAATTCTAGATGTGTTATAAATTATAAAGACATCACTATTGAAGAAATTTTTAATAATTATCAAAGTTCCCTGTTCTCTAATATATTGCGAAAGTGTAATTAATGAAAAACCTAGACTCGACTTAATAAAATTAAAATTATTTATGTTTTTTGTTACTAATTTAAGTCTATAGTTATAATTTATATTTACATAAATGTAGAGAATAATCGAGGTTAGAATAGAAATAGAAGTTAAAGCAATAGCTACATATGAAAGGCTGTATAAATTAGCTAAAATTAATACAATTAAAAGTACTTCTAATAAATACTGTATAGAATAAATTATATAGGAATTATAGGCTTCATTCTTTGCAATAAAAAAAGAGCATAGAATACCTCTTATCATATCAAAAAAAATCTTTAGTGTCAATAATAAAATTATTAATAATGTATCATGTCTCGGAATTGATTTAATTCCAATTAATTCTCGAATTCCAAGAAAATTCCAAAATATGAAGATTATTGAAATAGTAATTATGCATATAATTAATGTAATCGTAATTCCCATAGAAAGTAATTTTTTACTTTCCTTATCTTTTTTTTGATTAAATAAAATTGTAAATGTATTATTAACTCCTTTATTAATTCCTAGATTAGTTAGCTCAAAAATTGCCGGTAGAGAATATAAAATAATCCAGTCAGCATAGGTATCATTTCCTAAATATCTTATATAAAATGGTATTAGAAAAAGAGTTATTATACTTCTTAGTAACATATTAACAATCCCAACTGAAAAGTTTTTTTTTGCTGGACTTAATTGTTTCAAGTAACTAAAGACCATAATTGTTAAAAATCAATAAAGTTTATTTCATCTGTTTTTTTGATAATATATCTACCATCAATTACATACTTTTGATCAATTAAATTGTCTACCAAAGACTTCCAATCAAATTTTATAAATTCATCCCATTCAGTCAAAACAGCTATGCAGGAAGATTTTTTAGATGCTTCATAAGGGTCATTATAAAATTTAATTAAGCTTAAATCAATTTCTTCTTGTTCATTAGAAAATTCATTTAAATCATTATGAATTATTTGAATTGAAGATTTTGGATCATAAATATTGAGTTTAATGCCATTAGAGATAAGTCTATGTGCTATTTGTATAGCAGGAGAATGCCTTGAGTCATTTGTATTTTTTTTGAATGACCATCCAAAAATAGTAATCGTTTTATCTTTATAGGGTGAATTAAGATTAAGTAATATGGTCTTTACAAATCTTTCTTTCTGATAATCATTAATTTTTACAACTTGATGCCAATAATCAGCAACTTCATGAAGACCAAAAGAATTACATAAATAAACCAAATTTAAAATGTCTTTTTGAAAACAGCTTCCACCAAAACCTACTGATGGTTTTAAAAACTTATTTCCTATCCTAGTATCCATTCCTATGGCTTTAGAAACTTCTATAATGTCTGCACCCGTTTTATTGCATATTGCAGATAAACTATTAATAGAAGATACTCTTTGAGCTAGCATAGCATTAGATGCTAACTTTGACAGTTCTGATGACCATACGTTTGTTGTTAAGATTTTATCTTTATCAACCCATTTAGAGTAGATATCAACTAAAGTATTAATTGCTTGCTTTCCTGATTCTGTATTATTGCCTCCTATAATTACTCTATCTGGGTTTAAAAGGTCATTGATGGCTGTTCCTTCAGCTAAAAACTCAGGGTTTGATAAAATTTCAAAAGTAAATTGATCATTTTCATTATCCAAAATCTCTTTAATAGCCTCAGCTGTTTTAATCGGTACTGTTGACTTCTCAACTATAATCTTATTAGATTTTGATATTTGTCCTATTCTTTTTGCACAGTCTTTTACAAACTGAAGATCAGCACCAAATCCCTTTCCTGGTCCACTGGTTAAAGTTGGGGTATTCACTGCTATAAAAATTATATCACAATTTTGAATAGCTTCATCAATATTAGTTGAAAAAAATAGGTTTTTATCTCTAACATCTTTAATTATTTCTTTTAAACCAGGTTCAAAAATTGGTAATGAATTTAATTTACCTTTCCATAAATTTATTCTTTCTTCATTAGAATCTACAATAGTTATTTCTATGTTAGGACATTTTTTAGCAATAACTGCCATAGTTGGACCCCCAACATATCCTGCACCAATACAACATATTTTATTTGTTTTCATCATAAATAATTTATTTTAATAACCAAGAAGAAGATTGAACTTTATCTCCCATATTATCGATAAGTTTTATTCCTAATTTTTTACAGATTTCTATTTCAGGTATTGATTTATTATTTTGATCACCTCCATTTGAAAAAAATAATTCATATTCATTATTTAGTTCATCAAAAACCAATTGTAGTGATTTTATAACTGATTTCTCTGTGTCTAT
>MDSW01172344.1_pt1 | contig 12826 bp, 10 predicted proteins | sample 811171 | NCBI WGS metagenome assembly MDSW01 (sample SAMN05326641, study PRJNA326480) | marine metagenome | isolation source: seawater | place: Atlantic Ocean: North West | collected 2012 | reverse complement strand
TCAACGGGGAATCTGCTTTTCGGTGGCGTTTTTGCACCGTATGATTCCGATGTTAGCCTTTCCCTCAACGCAGGCCATCCATTGGTCTTGGGGCTCAACCACGCCCTTTCGTCTACCATTCCGGTCCTTGGTGAGCGAACGGTGAACTTACCCGTTCGCATGGATGCAACGGGTTCGGTGTATTTCACCGTCATGGACGTTGCCTCCCAAGCCTCGGTAAAGGCGCTCGAACTCGAAGTGTCCAACGTCTCCGATACCCTCGTTCCAGGGACCGACTGGATTGAATCGCTTGCCACCTTTGATTTCTCACCGCTGGGCATCAACGATGCCCTCACCCATGCCTCACAATCAGGATGGTTGGTTGAACTTCATCTTTCGGGGTCGCAGCAACAATCGAAGCTCCAGTGTCCCATTGCCTCTCTGCCCATCACCTCTTCCTCCATCGTAGCTTGCACGGCCTCGGGTACGGCTTTGCTATGGTTTGACGAAGGCCAAACGGGTTCGATTTCGGCCGTTGGTTCCGGTCAATTCCTCGAGATCCAACATCACTTCCGCTTCCCCGATGGGTGGGACGATGAACCATCGGCGACGCTTTCGGTTAGCCTCATCTCTTCTGCGGGACCTCTCCTCCCTGTTTCCAAGGTGTTCGGTTTGGGTCATGACTTGGGCGTTGAAAACGACGTTGAAGTGAAGTCGTGGTCGGTCCTGTCCACCGAAGGGATTCGCTCAAGTGCGCAATACCCCTACATGAGGGCCGGGGAAGTGGTGCACCTCGAAGTAGTGCTCGGGTTTGAAAACACATCCGAAGGCGTGCCTCGCTCGGGGCAGGCCTTGGTCCGCTTTTTGGTGGATGGTAATGAATACGCCACCACCACCATCCTTGACAACGGTGTAGCCTTGTTCCCTTACACCACTCCAACGGGCCGTACCTCGATGAATCTGGGCATTGAAGTTGTCCCGCTTCGTGGTCAGGATGTCGTGAGCACCCTTCCACATTCCTTGAATTTCCTCTTCGATAACGTCGCTCCTTCGCTTATGGACCGTTCAGTCGAGCGATTTGATAGCCGCGATGTTGCTCCTCGAACCAGCCTTCATTTCACGGTCGCTGATCGGCCTCATCTGCCAACCCACGCCCAAATTTACCACTGGCGTTCATGGGTTAACGACGCCAATGGAAACGGTGTGTTTGATGCCAATGAAGTCGTTCTTGATGAATTGGAACTCCCTGAAAACCTCACGCTACTGATGGGTAACTACCATGCAACAATCGACACCTCTCAAGCGAGTGAAGGCGATTACTTCGTTGGGTGGATTGAGATTGCCGACAGCGCCGGTCATGTTATGGAAGGCGGTGGCAGTTTTACTGAGCCAATGTTCCACGTTCAATTGAATGCGAACGGCGCTCCTTCGCTCGGGGCGTCCTCACTTGGATGGTCCGATGGCCGAATTACACCTTGGTTCCATCCATATGAAACCTATGAGATTCGCGTTCCAGTATGGGAACCAAACGGCATCTTCGACCTCGCAGAGATTGAACTGGATTTGGCCACCAACACCGCTCATCCAGCTCCCATCCATTGGAACCAAAGCACCGGTCTCTGCACCTCATCTGATGCTTACGTAGAGATCGAGTCATGCGTTTTGGTTCCTGCAGATTCAACGGACTTGTTTTCAAGGAACGGGGAATTCGTGGTTAATTTCCTCATCGAATGGGGCTATGACCCTGACACATCGGTCTCAAGGGTCCCACAAATCAGCCTCTTTGACCAGTCTGGTCAATCAAACAGTTTCACGCTTGAACCGCTGAATTGGCGCTTCTCCGGTGAGTTGTCCATCGACGATGATTCGGTGAGGATTGGGATGGAGGGTGAAGATGCAGACTCGCTTGGCTACTGGGTTCAGCCACGAACGAGTTTCAACGTTGAGGGCGATGTGGTTTGGTACCGCACAGGGACCTCCCCCTCGCAATCCTTGGATGTTGAATTGATGTTGGGCGAGAACAACCTTGAGGCCTCGGTTGTAAACGGAACATTTTCCGGTTCGATGATCGCTCCGTTGGTGGATGGCACCTATGGCCTCTATGGAGATCTCATGGATGCCCCCAACGGTGCTGTCTATAGAGGAGATAATTCGGCCATTGTTTGGTTCATTGTGGACAATGAAGCACCGCGAGTCGCCGCCGTTGACCGGCCGGGGTTCAACTCCATGCTGGTGGAGGATGAATGGAAGGACCTGCAGTTTGAATTGAGGTTGGATGAAAACGCCCAATTGGATGAAACCACCCTTCGATTGCACTGGTCGCTGAATGAAGCTGGCCTCGGTCTCAATTCCTATGTCTTTGACAACGGGAGTGTTCCTTTGGAAATTCTTGGTGAGCGAAAGAACGGCGATTCCATTCCTGTTCGTTGTTCGCTTGATTTGGATGAACTCATGATTCCCGCCTTCAGAACCAAAGCGGTTGAGTTACGCATATGGGTGACAGGGGACGACGAAGCAGGTCTCACCATCGATGCCGTGTTCAATGACATTGATGCTCCACTTCGCGTTTGGAATTTGGAACAACGCGTCCCCGTCTACACGGTCTCGGACATTGACATGAAACCATCCAGTGACATCCATCAAGGCGACCTCATCGAAGTCTCTGCCCTGATCTCCAACAACGGTTTGGCCGATGGAGAAGCCAACCTTATTTTGGAACAAGTTGAATCAAGTGGAGCCCGAACCCGACTCGATGCCAGAGCGGTGGAAATTCAAACCGGTGGACAATTCATCTACCAGTACCTCTGGAAACCTGGTCGTGATGGTTCTCAGTGGCTGGAACTCAGCATCGTGAACGGACCAAATGCACAATCCAAGACGGTGCTTGTCGATGAGCCTCGCTCGGACGGTGTCTTTGGAACCATCAGCACCGTCAATCCAGCGCTTCTCACCGTGGTTGGCTTGCTCACCGCAGGTCTTGTTGCCCTTTTGGTGATTGGGCTGCGCAGGGAAGTGCCTCCGTCCACACGACTTGGCCAGGCACCAGCAAAGAACATGGCACATATTCCGGTTCCTGCACCGGCTTCTGGGCCTTACGGTGAAGAGGGGCAGACCCGTTCTCCCGGCGAAAACCCGTACCAGTGAACCCGCTTGATTGAGGGTTGCATTGAAATGTCAAGCCTACTCACCAACGCCCGGAGGGAGTAGGAGGACCGCTGACAGAGTTCGACTCTGAGGAAAGTCCCCTCTCCAAAGTGCAGGCGGCTACCACAAGGAAGCAAACAGAAATGGTTGGGTTCAGGCTGCAGAAACGAACGATGCAAGGTGTGTACAATGACGTTGAAAGACCGAGGTTGCCATGTTGTCGATGAGACGAGCCACCCCGCCGGAGCAAGTCCAAACCGTCCCGTTGACTCGGCACGACGAGGGACAGGTAGGATGCACAGTTGAATGCGGTCACCGAAAGGGAACAGAAAGGGGCTTACTCCCTACTCCCTCCCCCTACATCCTCGGTCCAAAGCGAGCCGGGTATGACGGCGTCCATGGGCTTCATCACTGCAGAGTCTCCGATGGCAATTCCTTCTCCGAAATCAATCCATGAAGGATGGCCTTTGAGTTTGGCTCGAGAAGCGTGTTCCGCTGTGATCACGGCTGGTAGCAGGAAGGTGCTGGTGATGAAAGCGAAGATAATGAGCAGACACATCAACATGAAGAAATTCTCCAATCCGGGGAACGCTGCCAAGAAACCAGCGGCAATGCCCGAGACCGTGGTGATGGTGGTTTCAAAGATGGTTTGCCCCGTTTCTTCAATGGCTGACGCCATTCCTTCCGGTGTTTCCCCCTCCTCCCGTATCCTGTGCATAACGTGAATCGAGTCGTCGACGCCGATACCGAACACGATGGTCCCAATCATGGCGGTGAAGATGTTGACGTTTACATCCCCACTTTGCATCAACAAGGGCTGCCAAAGGATAACAACGGCCACGGGAATCATGGTGTAGACGCCCAACCGTGCCGAGCGGAACACAAACATCAGCAATATCGTAAGGACGAGGAGGGTCAACAAGGTCGTGGTGGATTGGGTGTCATGGATGCCTTCGTTGATATCCAATGAAACTGGAAGCCCCCCGGTGAGGAGGGATGTCCGTGTGTTGAGCAGCGTAGGCCCCTCCTCGAGAATATCGTCAATTTCATCCCTGAGTTCACCTGCAACGTTGAGGTTCATGTAGGGCTGGGATACGTAGACGATGGCCTTGGTTCCCCCTTCATTCATCAGCATTGAGCGTACTTCCTTTGACAAGGTGTCAAAAGCGACGTTCACCATGTCTTTTCTCAAGGATTCACGTTCACTGAGTGGAACCAATGTCCATCCCGCACAATTTGGGTCGAGCAGGTCCTCACTTTCCCAACAAGGGTCGTGAAGCAAATCCCAGAGGGACCCGTCCCCTAGCGTGAGGCCATCGGCCACGGTGATGGTAGCTGGCACTGCTTTGAGGAAGGTGATGATGCTCGTTGTGGATGTTTCTTCCACACCGTCAACGTCTTGTTCAACCACATCAATGGAGTCGAGGACCGGTAAATCACGTATGTTCTCGGTGTTGTTGGTGTTGGGACGATTTGAGGCATCATAGATGAACAACGATGTTTGACCACTGCTGAATTGACGGGAATATTCAGCCAAGGAATTGAGCGATTCAATGCCATCAGGGGCTTCAGAAGAACCGGTGATGGGTTTGTTGAGTTCATCCATGTTGGCTACGCCATAAGCGGTGACTGAACCTGCGATGAGGATAACCAGCAGGAAACCCTTGATGGGTGCTTTTCCGATGTTCTTCCAAACGCTTGGATTGCTGCGTTTGTTGAATTTGAGCATCCAAGCCAACGTCGGTACCAGCACGATGCTCAAGATAAGGGTTGAAGCAATACCGATGACCAAGGTTACACCCACGGAACGTATCGGAGCGATGGGGACGATGAGCGGAGCGATAAGAACGGAAAAACCGACGATGGTGGTCATGGCTGAGAGGAACACAGCAACCCCGGTGGAGCGTGTCATCTCCATCACACAGGACTTGTAAAACTCAAGATCCCATAAGTCGGGAACAGCGTTGGGAGGCTCGCCTCGTTTTCGTCTGCGTTCGTTTTCATCGTTCGCTTTGTCGATTTCTTTACGCCGGACTTCCTCAATCCGATTGACCATGTGGAGGGCATAATCCACACCAAGGCCAATGAGGATAGGGAAGGTGGCGACGATCATTGGCGTGAGGGTGATGTCCATGATCACCGATGAGCCAAAGGTGATGGCGAGAGCCATGAGGATGGGTGTGCCCGTGATGAGAACAACCTTGGCAGAGCGATGAAGTGCCGTGATGACCAGAATGGTGAACAGGACGGACCAGGGGAGAATCATCAACAGGTCCTCATAAATGGCGTCGGAGATGTCCTCCAGTACCTTGGTGAGGCCGGTAACTGTGATGGTGTCCGTGTTTCTGAATTCCGAGGGTCGGTTATCGATGATGTCTTGAAAATGGCTGAGCAGGGCCGAGAAATCCTCCCAATCTCCAGTCACTGAAGGGTTGTGATGCATGCCAACCACAATGGCCGTGGTGTCCCAAATGCCATCACCGTCCATGTCGTTGGTAAAGTTGCCATCACCATCGCTGTCAACGGTGGGGTCCATGTCATTCGTGTCCTTGATGAGCGCATCAAAGGCGCCGTTTGATTCTTCGATGATTTGGTCAATTCGGTCTTGACTCGGGATGGCATATTCTCCACCTTCGGGCAAGGAATCACAGTCCAAGGCAATAGGTAAGCGATTGTTTACTCCATGCACGCAAAGGGAATTGTTGAAACGTCCGTCGGCTGAATTGATCTCTTTGATGACCTGGGCGGGAGAGATGATCCAAAGCACACCATCGTTGCGGCCGTGGTCGGTTTTATCAAAATCCATGCCCCGGCTTGTTGAGTCACCTCCAAGGTTCCTATCGTCACCTTCCAACCAACTGATTTCGTTAAGCACCACTTCATCGGTGATGTTTGTCGTATCGTTCGGGTTGTTGGCGTTGGGAGTTGTGATGTAAATCACAGCTAAATCGGTCGACCATTCCGTGCGGACTTCAAGCAGTAAATCGGTGGATGAGGCGCCATCGGGCAGGAAAATTTCGACATCATCATCGATTTGTTCTTGGAATGCCATGCCTTGTTGAGCAAAGACGGCACTGATGATGACGAACAGAGCAAGGATGGTTCCTGGCGAGGCTAGAACGGTGGAATACAGGCTGTCAAGGCGATTGGTGAAGCTTTCCTTGGCTGCTTTGAACGCTCGCTCAAGAGCGTGGCGAAGGGCCTCCAAGGCGGATGCTTCGCTGTCCATGTGATGTGGAAGTCATGGTGGCTCAAGAAGCATTCCGCTCAATGCGGAGGTTTTGAGGGGTTCAGCAAGCGTCGTAGGCTTCGATGAGGTACTTTGTGATTGGACTCGTCCATGCAAGTTCACTGACCCCGTCTTCCCCTTCAACGGCATAGCTGCGAATGACATCCCTCACTCGGACGTTTCCATCCGAAGAGCGAGCAAGGATCATGGCTGCTTTGATGGGTTTGCCGGTGCCGTGTGGGTCATAGACGGTATCAAGGGCTTCCTCAAGGAACCATTCTGCTTTACCTCCGGGCTCCCCTTCGTAGGTTTTCTTTGGTTTCTTCGCACCAAATAAGCCACCAGTTTTGGGTTTGGTGGGAGCCGGTTTGCTCTTCTTTGGAGCGGCTTTTGTTGAAGCAGCTCCCTTTCCTGATTTCTTGGTATCCTTCTTCGCCGGCTTGGATTCCTTCGATGCTTTTTCGGCGGCTTTTTGGGCCTCTTCCTTGGCGTTCTCAACCGCCTTTTTTGCGTCGGAGAGTTGGTCTTCAAGGTCCTGAATTTTGTCTCGGTACGTGTTCGCCAGGTGCATCAACGACGACCGCATCGCCGCCTCCAATTGGATGGTCAAGGCGACACCGGATGCGTCGCTCCACTTTTTCCATTGGAGCATGGTGTTGGCATGAATGTCCGAACCGCATTTGGGGCAGAAACTCTTGTTCGGCGGCTGCATGATGGGAACGGTTTCCAAAGCCTCGTTGGCAGGAATGACCAGTCCTTGAGAAACTTTGAGGACCTCAAGTGTTGCTTTTCGACCCAAGTCCATGGCATCCGAAAAGGTCTCACCTTGCTTTTCAAACGCACCAGCGTTCTTCAAATCCAACAGTTTGCTTCCGCTTGTTGCGATTTCAACCGCAGCGTTGGCTGCTTCGTGGTCCCAGTTCGCTGCTTGGAGCGCCGGGGCGACCTCTTCGGCTGAAGGCGCAGCGGTCTGGGCGGCTGGGGGAAGTTCACCATCATCGGCCGCAGCGGCAATGCCCAAAGCAATGGGGTCTGCACCGTCCTCAATCTTCGCTATCATGTCAAATTTCTCAGACATCGAAAGGTCTTCTCGGAGCCGAATCACGTCCTTCAACTGGTTCAGATCGTGACCGGTGGCCGTGATGGGGCCCTGCTGGGCCAAGTTGTGTCCGCAAGACAAACAAAATTTGGCTGAAACTTCCACGCCTGCCTCGCATATTGGACAATACACGCCGCCCATGAAGGTTGAACATCGGTTACACCTTTTGAATGGTGTGTAGAAACAGGGTTGATTTCCCCACCATTTTCCACGCCCGCTAGGGAGTCAACGTGGCGGCTTTGCGGACGAGTTCAAGAATTTCCTGTTGACTGCAATTTGAAAGGATGGGTGCAAGTCGGGGTCCACGCTCTGCTCCCATGAACAGGGCATAGCTTGCACGGTAGACGTCCCTCATTCCCGTTTCGGCTTCGTCTCCTGCGGATTTGAAAGCCGCTGTGATGCCATCGGTGGTCCATTTGGCGTTTCCAAGTGTCCCAGAAAGAGCAACGATGACTCGCCATTGCTCGGTGCTAAGCACTTCAAGGGCGCTCACGTCGGGCTCGGTGCAAAGGTTCACCTTCATCTCCTCGGGGAAATGCCCCGAAGCTATCCACGAGCGCATCCTCGCCAAACGGTCGCGGAGTTGGCCCGAAGGTTGGTCAATGGAGCCGGAGGCTCGCAGGCTTGCCCAGACGTCGTTGTCATCGGGTTTGATTTGAGCCAGGAGGGCCAAATGCCTGAAACTGACGGAGGTCGCCACTGAACGCCCTTTTCATCGATGGCTGAGAGTTCCAAGGCGACCTTCGCATCTTCGAGTTGAACCTTTTTTCTCCGGCTGAGGGACTCATCTTGCATCTCACGGTCAAAGTCTCGGGCCGATAGCCGTTCGAATTCGTCTGCGAGGTTGACAAGACCCATTCCAGTGTCAAATTCTATAGCCTTGCTTGGTTTTGAGTTGGCAATCAAAAAACGAAGAATTTCTGGAGGTACAAGGCGAAGCGCCTCAATGGGCCCAATGGTGTTCCCTGATGATGAGGACATGGCGCCTTGACCACGCAGACTGATCCATTCATAGGTCAACGGGGCCGGGGGCTCGTGTCCGAAGAGAACGGCGATTTCCTTTCCTGTGTCATAGGAACCTCCTGCAGCCCCATGGTCCTTACCAAAAGGTTCGCAGGTGATGGTGTTGAATCCCCATTTTGCAGGCCAGTCCAAACGCCATGGAAGTTTTCCTTCACCCTTCTCAATGTTTGAAGAACCACTTTCACCATGGCTGTCCGTCCAATGAACCAGAGGATATTCATATCCTGTGATGGTCAAACCGTCGAGCGACCCTCTCGAGTCAAGGGGTTGCCATGGGAACCAAGACGTTGGGAGTTCGCGTCCTGAGACACGTTCAATGATTTCGCGAATGGCTTCGGGTTCATCGCACGCTATGCGAGCAGCCGAACTGAACTTTCCAGACTGGTAGGCTTCGAGGTTCGGAAGCAATCGTGGGGTGACCCCGATTTGTTTCAAGGCGTCCAAGAATGGGAGGAGGAAATGGTCTGCATAGGTCCATCCCTCCTCGTTGAATCGCCCCCAGTCGGGTTTTCCATCCACGTCGGGTGCCGGTATTGAACCAAGTTGGTGCCCGATGAAATCCTCGTAGCTCGGGTCAAGGAACGGGTAGACTTTGCGAAGTGGGTCGGCGTTGTCAACCACAAAAACCAATTCGGCCTCCATTCCAGCCCGGCGGGCAGCACGGGCAATCATGTCGCCCGTGAGGATTTCACGCAGATGGCCAATGTGAAATTCACCGCTTGGTGTGATGCCCGTCGCCACGATGTGCTTTTGGCCACGCTCAGCGAGCCGTTTGGCCATGACATCGCTCCAATGCATGCATGTTCACCTCAAACCACGACAGCACGAATCAAACCGCGAAGGGGGACATCATCAATTTCATTTCGTGTGGTTTTGTTGACCAAAACAACCGCTAAGCCGACTTCCCCACCTGCTGCTCGAATGGATTGGATGGTTTTTGACATCGTCTTGCCAGAGGAAAGGACATCGTCGATGATCACGACTCGCTTTCCAGCGACTTGGCCGTATTTGTTGGACAAGGAACCGCTTCCCTCTCCTTCATCGGTCGTGCGGAACACCGTCATGTCCGATTCCATGACTCGGGCGACTTCGTAAGCAAACGCGATGCCGTTGATGGATATACCCACCACCGTATCGATGTTCTCGTACCCGAGTTCTTCATCGGCGATGTCCGCCATAATGGAGCCGACAGCGGCAATGCGCTGAGGACGCACGCCAAGGGTTCTCCATCCGATTCGGACATCGCTGGGCCGTTCGCTTTCGCCTGTGCCGGAGAGCAACCAGGTGATGGTGTCTTGGGAGAGCGAGAGTTCATCCGCAATCTGTTGTGTGTTCAGCCCCTCTTTCATGAGGTTGGCTGCATAGGCTTTCAATTCTTCAATGCTCAAGACCATTGTGCTCATTCCCTTGCTGCCGTGCTACGCTCATCAATGCTTTCATGATGTTCGGTCTTGGAACGAAAGTCTTGAAGGGAGGAAGCCACGGGCAGAATTCATGGCGGACTTCGATTATGAGAGCCTACTCGACCGAGCCCGCGAAAACATCCCCGAGGAGATTTCTTCTCGTTCCAGGTGGCGTCTTCCCGCCCCACAAATCATGATTGAGGGTTCCAACACCATTTTCCGAAACTTCAACGAGGTTGTTTCGATGATGGACAGGGACGACAACCATGTCTATCAATACATTCTGAACGAACTTGGTACCTCCGGTTCCCGAGATGGACCCCGTGCTCGATTCAAAGGACGCATCCCTCCAAAACGAATCAAGACCACGATTGCCAACTACGTGAACACGTACATCAAGTGCAGCCAATGCGGTGCTCCCGATACACACTTTGTCAAAGAGGATCGAACCACCTTGCTGAAGTGTCAAGCGTGCGGTGCGACACGACCTGTGAAACTCTGATTCCGTTCAAGGAAGGCGCCTCGTAGTCGCTTCGACGTCCGGTTTTTTCACCGTCGGAAACGCCTCGGCATGGCCTGCTTTGACAAACCCGATGATTTCTTCTTCCTCAGCGTTGATGCCGAGGTTGGCGTAGGTTTCCTCGTGGCGGGTCAGTCCACCCGTGGACCACTTCGCTGCTACCCCGTTGCCCCATAGGGAAAGGACCATGTTGTGGAGTGCGCAAACACTGGCCGCATAGTCTTCTTTCTCCCGAAAAGCGTCATGCGGACTACGATGGCTGGTAATGGCCACCAAGATGGGTGGTTGCATCACTTTTCTTATCGCTCGTTGTCCATCCTCTTCGGGAGTGGTCGAGTTCCTCTGTTTTGACTTTGCAGCGGCGAGATGAAGGATGGTCGGGACCAAGGTTCGCCGAGTCTCCTCTCCAAGGATGTAAAATCTCCAGGGGTGTGTATGTTTGTGACATGGAGCTTGGTTGGCTGCCAAAAGTGCTTCATCGAGAATTTCTTGTTCAACGGTTTGGTCAGTGAACCGGTGGACCGTCCTTCGGCTTCGCAACACCTCTTGGAAATCAGCCATGATGGTCCCCTCAAAGTTGGTCAATTTTTGCTGCAAGGATAAAGTCAGATCGGGTTAATCCCCCAACGTCGTGGGTCCAAATTTTAACCGTGGCAGCACCCCAGCCCAGGGAAAAGTCAGCATGGTGGTTTTCTGCTTCACAAATTTCGCCAGCTTGGTTGACAAAGGCCAGCGCCTCTGCAAAATTGGCAAAGGCGTAGGCGCGCTGAATGGAGTTATCCTCGTGGAAGGTCCACTCCGAGTCAATGTTTGAGAGCAGGGTAAGGATGGTTCCCTCGTCAAGACAGGCTTGCCCTTGATGGGTTGGCGAGCACGATTCATCAGCAAGGGAGATGCGCTCAACCCCAAAGGTGCGAATCGTCGTTTCCTTTGGTTTCTTTCTCAACCTTCTCGTGAAGTTTTGACCGCCGTTTCATGTCCTCTCGCTCGAAGGCAAGGAGTTCCTTGTCGTCGATGTAGGCCGGCCGGGTATGGGCGACGAGCACCATCTTCACGATGACCTCGCGAGAAATAAATTCGCATTGCCCATCATCGGTGAGGATTTCGAGGCTTGTCTTTCCAGAGGAGATGAGTCGTCCACGAATGTAGGCATCCTCTGGGTTCGCAAAGGCTTGGACGTTCAGATGCAGTTCCACCAAGTCATCGCGTCGAAGACCTTGGCGGCGCTCGAGCAAATCTCCAGTGTGCACTGACTTGAGGTCCTCAAGTTTTGGTGAACCCATGTCTTCCCACATCGATTTAGCCCAATCAGGCAGGGTCACACTGTTCTTCTTCGCCATGGATGCACCAACCGGCGAGCGTACTTGAACCTCCCCCTTTGGCTTCCCCAACCGTTTCAACACGGGATAGTTCATGAAGGGAAGGCGGCGGCCTTAGGCTGGGGCACCTGCATGAAAGTCTCTTGGCGCACACTTGGTACGGTCTTGCTCGAGGAGGAAATCCTCGACAAGGCGTTCTCTCGTGCCAAGAAAGCTGCGGACCGTGTTGACGACTCCGACCGAGTGTTTCGTGTTCGAAAGCAAATGACTCGGATGGTTCAAACGGCCGCTGACATTATTGCGACTGAATTTCAAGAATTGGTGGCTGCATGGCCATCACTTGACCAGTCTCCGCTGTTCGATGTAGCGATGATCGATGCTTGTGTCGGGTGCGACGAGTACCGAAAAAACCTCGCCACTCTTCAATGGGCTTCCAAGCAAGTCCAACGCATCGCTTCGCAGAATGCAAAGAAAATCATACGTACAGGTCGAACGGATTTGATGCACGATGCCCGCAGGGAAGCCTATGGACGCATATCCTCAATCATGAGGCAGGTTGCTCCCTCACTTGTGTGGTTGAGCGAGGCGCGTGAAACCCTGAAGCGGCTTCCAAGGGTTGACCCTGTTTCGCCGTGCATCGTCGTGTGTGGTGCCCCAAACGTTGGCAAATCTGCCTTTATCGCTGCCTTGAGCACGGGTAAGATGGAGGTGAATCACTACCCGTTCACCACCAAACAGATTCACGTTGGCCATTTTGTACATCGACGATTGCAGTATCAAATGGTGGACACTCCGGGTTTGTTGGACCGCCCGATGGAAGATCGGAATCACATCGAAATGCAAGCCATCGCAGCCCTCGAAAACATTGGCTCACTGGTGCTCTTCCTGGTTGATGAAAGCGAATCATGCGGGACACCACTTGAAGAACAGATGAATCTCCTGAACGAGGTTCGCTTGCTTCTTCCGGACACCGAATTGATGCAGGTCAGTTCCAAAGCGGATTTATTGAAGCCTCTTCCATCGATGTGGGATGAGGTGTCGCAGCACGAAGCAGAATGGCGAGATGCAGGTTCGGAAGGCGAACCCGAACTTCCTCTGTTGATGGACGAG
>MDSW01085527.1_pt1 | contig 12827 bp, 11 predicted proteins | sample 811171 | NCBI WGS metagenome assembly MDSW01 (sample SAMN05326641, study PRJNA326480) | marine metagenome | isolation source: seawater | place: Atlantic Ocean: North West | collected 2012 | reverse complement strand
GTAACTTGTTGTAATGAAAAAGTAATCATTAAAGCAAATACAGCAAAAAAACTAACAGATGTTTTTATTAGTTTTTTCATTTTTCCCCTCTTTTCTGTTTTGAGTTGTTTAAAAATTAGAGAACATTTCCAACTCATTTTAAAATGCTCTCCATGCTTTTCCGTAAAGATCAACCATTTCACTTACAGAAGGCACTCTTGGATTGAGGTTTGGCGCGCCTGAAATTTCTGCATCAGTTGCCATATTTTCTAGTTCTTCCTCAAAATTTTTTTCTTTAATTCCAAATCCTTTCATAGATGGAACATCAAAATCATTATTAATCTTATAAAGTCCTTTAATTAATTTTTGACACGCTACGTCATCATTATCTTCTGGAGCTGCAAAATTTCCAGCTTTACTACAATCAGCATATCGACTTTTAGCATGATCAATTGAAAACTCTGTTATAGTTGGCAATAACATTGCATTGCTTAGTCCATGGGGTACTTTAAAATTACTTCCTAGAGGTCTGCTCATTCCATGAACTAAACATATGGAAGCATTTGAAAAAGCTAAACCTCCTAATGTTGCTGCTAACATTAGGCCCTCTCTAGCCTTTAAGTTTTTTGGATCTTCATCAACAGCATGAATATTTTCTTGAACTAACCGAATAGTATCCAATGCCATTCTATCTGAAAATAAAGTTGCTTTTTTGCTAACGTAAGCTTCAATTCCATGTGTTAATGTATCAATAGCACTATCAATAGTTAGTCTCCTTGGTTTTGATAAAGTTAATTCGTAATCAATAATCGAAACGATAGGAACAAACCCCTCTCCTCTACAAGAAATTTTTTCAAAATTATTGCTCTTGGTATCAATTATTACTGAGTGGTGGGTTACCTCAGATCCTGTACCAGCTGTTGTAGGTATGGCAATTATAGGAAGTCCCTTTTTGTCAAAAGTAGATGGAGGTTTATAATCTTGAATATTTTTACTATATTGAGAGAGCACTGCTATAGCTTTTGCTGTATCAATAGGGCTACCTCCACCAAATCCTATTACCGCATCATTTCTATTTTTTTTTAAAATATCTACGCCATTTAAAACAACTTCATCAGTAGGATCTGGAATCGTATCATCAAAAATATCTGACTTAAAACCTGCCTTTGAAAGTATTTCTTGAAGTTTTTTTACATAACCAAACTTGACCATTTGTTTGTCTGTAACTATCAATAAGGATTTTACAGAACCAATAATACTAAGAATTTCCGGAAGTTGATTTAAGCTGCCCCTGCCAATTTGCATATACCTTGGCACACATACTCGGACATTATTTCTTTTAATCAAAATATCCCCACTTTTTTTTATCCTAATCTAAACTTAAGTAAAATTAGGAGTCAACAGCATATAAGCTTTAATTGATAATATTTTTCTCATTTAAGGAATACATATTGCAATCAAAAAAAACCTGTTATAATTTCTTTTAGAAAAAAAAATTATAATGAAAACAATAAATCATTTTATTGACGGGAAAACTTACAGCGATAAAAAATCAAGAAAAGGTCCAATTTTTAATCCTGCTATTGGTGAACAAATAGCTGAAGTAGAATTAGCAAGTAAAGCAACTGTGGAAATGGCAATCAAAAGTTCTGCAAAAGCATTTTTAAAATGGTCAAAAACAACTCCTATAAATAGAGCTAGAATTTTATCAAAATATAAAGATTTACTTATTAAAAATATGGAAGAACTTGCAGTGATGGTTTCTGAACAGCATGGAAAAACAATTGCTGATGCAAAAGGTTCTATTCAAAGAGGTATAGAGGTAGTTGAGTATGCAACTGGAATTACAGATTCATTAAAAGGAGACCATTCAACAAGTGTTGGAACTAATGTGGACTCTCATACTTTAAGGCAACCTCTTGGGGTATGTGCAGGTATTACACCATTTAATTTTCCTGCTATGGTTCCTATGTGGATGTATCCTGTTTCAATAGCTTGTGGAAATACATTTGTTTTAAAGCCATCAGAAAAGGATCCCAGTTGTCCAATGAGATTAGCTGAACTAGCTATTGAAGCTGGTTTGCCAGCTGGAGTTTTAAATGTTGTTAATGGTGATAAGGAAGCTGTTGATACTTTGCTAGAAAATAAAACAGTACAAGCAATTAGTTTTGTTGGTTCTACACCTATTGCTGAATATGTTTATCACACTGGAACAAAAAATAATAAAAGAGTACAAGCACTAGGTGGTGCAAAAAATCACATGGTAATTATGCCAGATGCTGACGTGAATAAAACTACTGATGCAATAATAGGATCAGCTTTTGGTTCTGCTGGAGAGAGATGTATGGCAATTTCTGTTGCTGTTTGTGTTGGAAAACAAACTAAAGAAAAAATCAAAACAAAACTACTAGAAGAAACAGCAAAATTAAACGTGGGGCCCTATACAGATGAAAAAAGTGATTTTGGACCTTTAAATAATAAAGCACACTTTGAAAAAGTTAAAGGATACATTGATAGTGGAGAAAAAGAAGGGGCCAAATTACTAACAGATGGAAGAAATTTTAAAAAACAAGGATATGAAAATGGTTATTTTGTAGGACCAACTATTTTTGATGACGTAAAACCTGAAATGAAAATTTATAAGGAAGAAATTTTTGGTCCAGTCTTAAGCATGGTAACAACTGAAACCTATGAGGAGGCATTAAATTTGGTCAATGATCACGAACTTGGAAATGGTGCTGCTGTTTTTACCAAAAGTGGTAACATTGCAAAACATTTTACTGAAAATGCCAAGATTGGAATGATTGGAGTAAATGTGCCTATTCCTGTGCCTGTTGCTTATCACAGTTTTGGTGGATGGAAGCGATCTTTATTTGGAGATCACTCAATGCACGGACCTGAAGGTGTAAGATTTTATACTAAACTTAAAACTGCAACAGTAACTTGGGTTGAAGACAATGCTGGTCCTGAATTCACAATCCCAGTTTTATCTTAAAATTTTTAAAAACTAATTTAAGATGACAGAAATAAATAACAGAACTTCTCCTAGAAGAATATTAAATATACTTGAAGAAATTATAACTGATCCCAACAATTTTACTGCAAAAAAAATCTCTCACAAATTAAAAATACCTTTGCCAACTATTTACCGACATATAGAAACATTGTGTGAAGAAAAATATTTAGTTGCAAATAGTTCAAAAAAGTATCTACCTGGCCCAAAAATTAGAAATATAATATTAAAAAGTCTACCTTATGAACCAAATTTTACTTTAAGACGATCATTTTTAAGAAAATTGACTAATGATATTGAAGAAACAGTTAGCTTGTCTATGCCCATTGGAACAAAACTAGTTTACTTTGATAGAATTGAATTTCATTGGCCAATGCAAATAAATTTAGAAGCAGGTGACCATCTTCCTTTGCATGCTTCAGCATCAGGAAAATTATATTTATCCTCTATAGTTGAAGACAAAGTAATTCAAATTTTTAAAAATATTAAGACGCCTAAAACTGCAAAAAATACAATAACTGACATATCAAATTTTAAAAAAGAATTAAGAAAAATTAAAAACCAAGGTTATGCCTTTGATAACGAAGAATGGTTCAATGGTATGGCTGGTATTTCAGTTCCAATATTTAATTCAAATAAAGAATTATGTTTTTGTTTATCTACACATACAGCTAAAAGTAGAAAAGACATAAATGATTTAAAAAAAATTTTACCAATTATGCTTAGCGCAGCAAATAATCTTAAAAAAGTTTTATTTAAAGATTAGCAGTTGCCAACATTTTTTTGATTTCAGCAATAGCTTTTGCAGGATTCAACCCCTTAGGACATGCACTAGTACAATTCAAAATAGTGTGACATCTATAAAGTTTTAATTCATTAGCTACTTTTTTTAATCTATCTTCTCTCTCTTCATCTCTACTATCTACAATCCATCTATAAGCCTGCAGAAGAACTGCGGGACCTAAATATTTATCTCCATTCCACCAATAACTTGGGCATGAAGTTGAGCAACATGCACACATAATACATTCGTAAGCACCATCTAATTTTTCTCTATCTTTTTTTGATTGAATAATTTCGCTTGTCTGAGATTTTGAATTCGACTTTAACCAAGGTTCAATTGATTGATACTGTTTATATAAACCATCCAAATCACCTATTAAATCTTTTTTAACTTTTAAGTGAGGTAATGGATAAATATTTATATCACCTTCAATTTCTGCATGTGAGGTGGTGCAAGCTAGACCATTTTTTCCATCCATATTCATTGCACAAGAACCGCAAACACCATGAGCACAAGATCTTCTGTAAGCGATCGTAGGATCTATTTCATTTTTTATTTTATTTAAAATATCTAAAACTTTTGAAGGACAATTATCCATATCAACTTCGTACGTATCTATTCTAGGATTTTCTTTTGTTGAAGGGTCCCATCTGTAAACATTTACTTTTCTTAAGTTTTTAGAACCAGTCTTATCTTTAAAATATTTACCTCTTTTAACTTCAGAATTTTTGGGTAAATTTATTTGTGCCATCAATAAACTCTTTCTTGTGGTGGAAAGTATTGTACTTCATTTGTAAGAGTTGATTTATGAACTTCTCTATAACTTATTTTTGTTTCTTTTCCATCACACCAAGCAAGAGTATGCTGCATAAATTTTTCATCATCTCTTTTTGGATAATCTTCTCTTGCATGTGCACCTCTACTTTCTTTTCTATGATAAGCAGAATCTACAGTTGTCACTGCTTGTCTTATCAAATTATCAAACTCAAGAGTTTCAACTAAATCTGTGTTAAAAACTAACGACTTATCTTTTACAGAAATAGACTCTATTCCATCATATGTTTTTCTAATTTCATCAACACCTTCTTTAAGATTTTTTTCTGTTCTAAATACAGCACATTTTGATTGCATAGTTTTTTGCATAGCTAGTCTTAACTCAGCAGTACTATTTTTGCCATCAGAGTTTCTTAATTTATCAAAACGATCTAAACATTTTTCAGTTTCGGACTCTTCAATTTCTTCATGGGGCGTTCCTGGTTTTATTAGCTCTGCAGCTCTTTTTGCTGCTGCTCTTCCAAAAACCACCAAATCAATCAATGAATTCGAGCCCAACCTGTTTGCTCCATGAACTGAAACACATGCTGCTTCTCCAATCGCCATTAGTCCTGGAACAGTTTTTTCAGATCCATTAACTGTTAAAACTTCAGCTTTATAATTTGTTGGTATTCCCCCCATATTATAATGCACTGTTGGAACAACAGGAATTGGTTCTTTGGTAACATCAACATTTGCAAATAATCTTGCTGCTTCGGTAATACCTGGAAGTCTATTTTCAATAACACTTTTATCTAAATGACTTAAATGTAAATGAACATGATCTTTATCTTTACCTACACCTCTTCCCTCATTTATTTCAATAGACATAGATCTGCTAACGACATCTCTTGAAGCTAAATCTTTTGCGTTAGGTGCATATCTTTCCATAAATCTCTCACCTTTAGAATTTACTAAATATCCGCCTTCACCTCTTACTCCTTCTGAAATTAAAGTTCCATGACCATAAATACCTGTTGGATGAAATTGAACAAACTCCATATCTTGCAATGGTAAACCTGCTCTTAAAATCATTGCATTACCGTCTCCAGTACAAGTATGAGCAGATGTGGCTGAATAATAAACTTTGCCATAACCACCAGTAGCAATGATCACAGTATGTGCTCTAAATCTATGTATAGTCCCATCATTTAAATTCCATGCAATTAAACCTTTACACTCTCCATTTTTCATCAATAAATCTAAGGCAAAATATTCAATAAAAAATTCTGTTTTATGTTTTAAAGCCTGTCCGTATAAAGTATGTAAAATAGCATGACCAGTTCTATCAGCAGCAGCGCAGGTTCTCTGTACTATTCCATTGCCATAATTTTTTGTCATACCACCGAATGGCCTTTGATAAATTTTTCCATCATCTGTTCTACTAAAAGGAACGCCATATTTTTCTAATTCAATCACCGCTTTTGGTGCTTCTTTACATAAATATTCGATGCTATCTTGATCGCCTAGCCAGTCTGCTCCTTTCACAGTGTCGTACATATGCCAACGCCAATCATCTTCACCCATATTTCCTAGAGCAGCTGAAATACCTCCTTGAGCAGCAGAAGTATGACTTCTTGTAGGAAATACCTTTGAAATGCATGCAGTCTTTAACCCCGCTTCGCTTAAGCCCACTGCGGCTCTTAAACCTGAGCCACCAGCTCCTAAAACTACGACATCGTATTTATGATCAATTATTTTATAAAAACTCATAAGTTAGATATTAATATAATTGTAATTGCTGGAATTACTACAGCAGAAGTATATAAAAGCTTGTTTGCGACATTTTTGATTTTATAATTTGCTATATAATCCTCAAAAACCTCACTAATACTTAAAGCTGAAAAAAAGTATGCATTACTAATAAATATACTGAACAAAAATTTTGATGAAGTATTCGTAAAAAAATTTACAACATTTATATATTCTTGATCATAGATTGTAATTAAATTGACAATAAACCATAGCATAAGCGGAACTAATATAGCTCCACTAATTTTTAGAAAAATCCATTTTTTTGTTGCATTGATCATCTTAAATAAAATTTTTCCCAATTAAGTAAAAAACAATTGTTAAAATTATTGATCCAAATATTACTAATAAACCTGTTACTTTGGTAATATTTAATCCGAATCCATATCCAAGATCCATAATCAAATGTCTTATTTCACTTAAGACTTGGAAAGAAAAAGACCAAGTAAATCCGAGTATAATAAATTTTCCTATTAATGAATTTAAGAATATATTTATAAATTCATAATAATTTTCTCCCAGGGAAAGAAGTGAGGCCCATAAACAAATTGCAGTGATTGCAACTATATTTATTATACCTGTAATTCTATGAGAGATTGATACTAAAGATGAAATATGCCATTTGTAAATTTGAATATGTGGAGATAAGGGATTGTTATTTTCCATATAATTTATTTTTAATTAATGTTTCCGCAATTTCTACCGAATTCAAAGCCGCACCTCTTAACAAATTATCTGATACGATCCATAAATTTAAAGAATTTTTTGTAGTTTTGTCTTCTCTTATTCTTGAAACATAAGTTTCATTTTTACCTGTTGCCTCTATCGGAGTTATATATCCACCATCTTTTCTGTTGTCATACAGCTTGCATCCGTCCGCTTTTTTTAAAGCATCTTTAACTTTTTCTAAAGTAAATGTTTTGTTAAACTCAATATTTACAGACTCAGCGTGTGATACAAGTACAGGAATACGAACACATGTCGCAGATAATTGAATATTATTATCTAAAATTTTTTTTGTTTCATTTTTCATTTTTAATTCCTCTTTTGTGTAACCATCATCAGCAAATTCATCAATGTGTGGAATGATGTTAAAGGCAATTTGTTTTGTGAAATTTTTAGATTTTATTTCTCTATTTTCTAAAAATAATTTTGTTTGATCAATAAGTTCATCCATTGGTGCTTTGCCTCCTCCAGAAACAGACTGGTAAGTTGAAACAATTACTCGCTTTATATCAAATAAGTCATGTAAAGGTTTTAAAACTAAAACTAACTGAGCTGTAGAACAATTTGGATTAGCAATTATATTTTTCTTCATTCCCTTTATAGCTTCTCCATTTACTTGCGGAACAACTAAAGGAACGTGAGGATCCATTCTGAAAAAACTTGAATTATCAATTACAATTGTATGTTTAGATGCTTCTTCAGCATATTTCTCAGAAATTTTTCCTCCCGCAGCAAAAAAAGTTATTTGAGATTTTGAAAAATCAAATGAGTTTATGTCTTCAATTTCAAGACTTTTACCATTAAATTCAAGTTTTTTGCCTACACTTTTTGAAGATGCAACCAAAAATAAATTTTTAATAGGAAGTTTTTTTCTCTCAAGTACCTCGAGAGTTTTCCTTCCAACATTACCTGTTGCTCCTACAATTGCTAAATTCATGGTTTATTTAACTTTTATACTAAATGAAAGGTAAATCGCAAACTCTTCCTACAAATATTTTTTCATTAATATCTATCTTAAATTGGGCTTTACTATCCCAATAAGGTTTATTAATCATTGCGATGCCAATAACTTTTTTAAAAGTTGGAGAATATGTTGCAGACCTTACATGGCCTACAATATTATTATTATCGTCAAGTAATGTCTTTTCACAATACATGTCGATCTTGTCATGATCTATTTTAACACCCATCAATTTTCTGGAAATTCCATCTTGCTTAATTTTTTTCAATTTTTCTTTTCCTAAAAAATTAGCTTCACTATCTAAATTAATAAATTGATCAAAATTTGCCTCAAAAGGATTGTCTCTGTTATCGAAATCATTTCCATAAGATAATAATGCTGACTCAATTCGTTCTATTAAATTTGGACATCCGGCCTTTACATTAAATTCTGCTCCATATTCAAATAAATAATCATATAAATCTTGACCAGCTAAACTATCTTCTACATAAATCTCGAAACCACTTTGTTTTGACCAGCCTGATCTAGCAATAAAATAATTTTTACCCTTAAACTCATAGTATTTAAAATTAAAGAACTTTAGTTGTCTAATTTCTTCACCAAATAACTTCGCCATCAAATTATCAGAAAGAGGTCCTTGTACAGCTAAAATATTTACATTCGGTTCTTTAATTTTAACATCAAATTTATTTCCTGCAGCGAGACCTTTTGCAAAAAAAATTACATCAGAATCTGCAATAGATAGCCACCATTTATCCTCTGCTAATTTATTTATAATTGGATCATTGACTAATAAGCCTTGATCATCAATTAAAGGTGCGTAGTAACATTTTCCAATTTTTGATTTAGATAGGTCTCTACATGTCATTAATTGAACTAGTTGTGCTGAGTCTTTTCCAGAAATCTCCACTTGTCTCTCTGCAGAAACATCCCATACTTGTACAAATTTTTTCAAATGTTCATAATCTGATTCTAGTGACTTAAATGATGCAGGTAATAACATATGATTATAAACTGTATAGCTACTCACTCCATGAGACTCTATCCTGTCAGTATAAGGAGTGCTTCTTAATCTTCTTGATTTTACAATAGGAAAATTTTTCATTTTTTTAAAAATTCTAAGACCTTTTCTCTCATTTCAAATGCTTTTTCAATCATAATCATATGTCCACAATTTTTTATAATATGTATCTTCGAGTTTGGAATTAGATTTGCAAATTTTCTGCCTTTTTCAAGATTTATCATTTTATCTAGTTCCCCAAAGATTAATAATGTTGGACATTTTATTGTTTTGAGCGCTTCTGAACCATTTTTATAATTATTACAAGCTACAAGATCTACAGCTAGAATTTCTCTAATTTCTCTTGGTGAATTAATAATTTTTTCAACTGGATTTCCTCCAATAAACTTTTTCGAATTTTCATAGCCCCATTTCATCATTAATTTAACTGCTTGATCATCTCCAGCTATCGCAAAATCTATTAAATCTTGATTTACCGGCATTTTATAGGAGCCTCCAACAAAAATTAATTTTTGAACTTTGCCTGGATACTTATAATAAAATTCTAATGCTTCAAGACATCCCTGGGAATGACCAAGGATTGATACTTTAGATATATTAAGTACATTTAAAACTTTTTCTATCCAGTCAGCAATTTGCTCAATCGAAGATAAACATTTTCCTTGAGAATTACCATGTCCTGGCAAGTCTAATGATAGAACATTGCAATCCTGATTTGATAAATATTGTTCGGTCAAAGACCATACTATATGAGATAATCCACTTCCATGAAGTAAAATTATGGTATCTTTATTGACATCTATACCTTTACCTCCATCCGAAGCAAATACCTCTTGCTTATCAACTTGAAATATCAATCTAAATCCTTGAGTTTTTTTCTCAATTCAAATTTTTGTATTTTACCTGTTGAAGTTTTGGGTAATTCACAGAAAACAACTTTTTTTGGAACTTTAAATCCTGCTAAAGTTTCTTTGCAAAAATCGATTAAGTCTTTTTCACTAGCAGGTTTATCTTTAACTATTTCTATAAATGCACAAGGAACTTCTCCCCATTTTTCATCTGGTTTGGCAACCACTGCAGCAATTGATACTGAAGGATGCTTTGAAAGTGTATTTTCAATTTCTATTGAAGAAATATTTTCACCGCCTGAAATAATTATATCTTTTGATCTATCTTGTATCTTAACATATCCATCTGGATGCATTACAGCTAAATCTCCTGAATGAAACCAACCACCAGCCATAGCTTTGTCCGTTGCGACTTTATCTTTAAAATAACCCTTCATTACTACGTTTCCTCTTAACATAATCTCCCCAATCGTTTTTCCATCTCTTGGTACTTCTTTCATGGTTTCTGGATTCATAATAGTTGCACCTTCAAGATTGGGATATCTGACGCCTTGTCTTGCTTTAATTTCATTTTGCTTTTCTTCATCAAATTCGTTCCAATCATCATTCCAGGCACATTGAGTTACATGGCCATAAGTTTCTGTTAAACCATAAACATGCATTACCTCAAAACCAAGCTCTTTCATCTTTTTAAAAATTATACTTGGTGGTGGAGCTCCAGCAGTTAGTACATAGACTTTGTGTTTTAATTTTTTTCTATCGGCTTCTGGAGCGCCCGTAATCATGTTCAAAACTATTGGTGCACCACCAAAATGAGTAATATTGTATTTATCTATTAAATCAAAAATTTTTTTTATATCTATGTTTCTCAAACAAATAGTTCTTCCATTTAACATTGGCACTGTCCATGGATAACACCATCCATTACAATGAAACATTGGTACAACTGTCAAAAAATTTAATCTATTTGGCATATTCCATGCAACAGCGCTTCCTGTTGACATTAAATAAGATCCTCTATGATGGTAAACAACTCCTTTTGGATTTCCTGTTGTTCCAGAAGTATAGCTTAGAGATATTGCTTGCCACTCATCTTCTGGCATTTTCCAAACATAGCTATCATCACCAGTGTTCAAAAAACTTTCATATTCAAGGTCACCTATGTTTTCTAATTTTGACTGGTCGGCAAACTTATCATGAATATCAATTATAATAATTTTTTTATCTAATTTGCTCAGAGCTTTTTTCACTTCTACATGAAGTTGTCTATCTACAACTAGAACCTTTGCATCACTATGCCTTAAAATATATGAAATAGTGTTGGCATCTAATCTAATATTAATTGTATTTAATACTGCACCTGTCATAGGGACCGAATAATGAGCTTCGAAAATTTCTGGAGTATTGAAGGCCAAAAATGAAACCGTATCTCCTTTGCCAATGCCAATTTTCTCTAGTGCACTAGCAAATTTACTTGCTCTTTTATATACCTCTTTCCAACTGTATTTCCGGTCTTCATAAACTATCGCTTCATAATTAGGGTAAACATCCTTTGCTCTCTCTAAAAAAGATAAGGGAGTTAATGGAACATAGTTCGCTCTATTTTTATCCAAATTAGTATCGTAATGACTCATATTAATTAAATTTAAAATTCATTATATTTGAACTTCCTGAGATAGCAGATTTGTAATGATGTTCAGCTCTAGGTAGAACCTTATCAAAATAAAATTTAGCAGTTTTTATTTTATCCTCATAAAATTTTTTATTTTCATCATAATCCTTAAAACTTACCTCTAAGACTTTTATCCATGCGTAAGCAACTGATACATAGCCAAGTGTTTTTAAATAATCATTGGCACCTGCGCTTACGTCATCTCTGTCAGTTTTTGCTTTTTCAATAATCCATTCACTAAACTTCGCTAAAAGATTTAAATAATAGGTAAATTCATCTGTAAATGGCTTAATTTTATCATTATTCAAATTAGTCTCGGATTTAATTAAATCTAAAAATTTATTAATTATATTTCCATTTTTATTTGACAATTTTCTAAAAACTAAATCAGCTGCTTGTACTGAATTAGTACCTTCATAAATTGGGGTAATTCTATTATCTCGGTATAATTGTTCTATTCCCTGGTCTTTTGTATAGCCATAACCTCCATGAATCTGCATTGCATCGTTAGTAATTTCCATGCCTAAATCTGTAAATAATGATTTTACTACTGGGGTCATTAGTGAAACAAAATCAGAGGCTTCTTGGCGAATCTTTTCATCTGGATGATTTAAACTAACTTCAGTTTGCTGAGATAACCAAAAACACAATGCTCTCTCACCTTCAATAATAGACTTCATGTTCAACAATGATCTTCTGATATCGGCATGTTCAATTATAAAATCAGCGCCGTTAGAAGATTTCGTATTATTAGTTTTGCCTTGCTTTCTTTCTCTAGCGTAAGTAAGGGAATTTTGATAAGCAATTTCTGAAATTCCTAATCCTTGAATACCAACAACAATTCTTTCAAGATTCATCATTGTAAACATTGCATTTAATCCTTTATCTTTTTTACCAATCATATAACCAGTTGCTCCATCAAAATTAAGCACACATGTTGCTGAACCTTTGATGCCCATTTTACTTTCAATAGATCCTGTTGATATTCCATTTCTTGGACCAATACTTCCATCGTTATTAACTGTAAATTTAGGAACTAAAAATAAACTTATACCTTTTGTGCCTGTTGGAGAGTCTGTCGCTCTAGCAATTACTAAATGAATAATATTTTCTGTTAAATCGTGATCACCTGATGTTATAAATATTTTCTGCCCACTAATTTTATATGTTCCATCATTTTGTTTTTCTGCTTTTGTTTTTAAAAGCCCTAAATCAGTTCCACACACAGGTTCTGTTAAACACATTGTGCCACTCCATT
>MDSW01022216.1_pt1 | contig 12827 bp, 13 predicted proteins | sample 811171 | NCBI WGS metagenome assembly MDSW01 (sample SAMN05326641, study PRJNA326480) | marine metagenome | isolation source: seawater | place: Atlantic Ocean: North West | collected 2012 | reverse complement strand
CTATCAGTTTAAAACTTTGGGTTGATTCGGCAAGCACCGACTTCGCTAAAAAAATTGAACTTTCGCCGATCATTGAACTCGTTTGGGCGAACGCTGGTGTGTCTCTGCCGTGTGAAAATGTGATTAAAAAGAGTTGACGATTCTTCTTTTCACTCAACAATCTCTCTACCGCAATGATAAGGAGCGAGTATGAATTTGAGAAAAGCTAGATCTGTTTACCTTTTCGGCAGTGGCGTGTCGTTCGTTTTGTCAGTGAGCCTCTGGTTCCTAGGTCACAAAGAGGAAGGTATTTTTGTCGGCGTATGGGTTCCATCCATTCTAAGTCTCGGCAACTTGATACTTTCTACGTCGAAGGAGTAAGTGATGGATCTCGTCAACGTAGTCATTTTAATTTTTGGAACCATTGTTGCCGGCAGTTCGTTATGCGTCACGTGCCTGCTTGTTCGCAGCACGGCGCCGGACAAGCAAACAAGTAATTAATTAGCAGGTTCTACAAGTTAAAGTTTGTAGTACCGGAGGAGTAAAAATGTTAACCACAGCCATCATCATTCAATTAACGGTCGCTTTAACGATTCTCAATGTCTGGCTTTTCAGGAGAGACAAGCCTACGAACTACAGGGGTGCCACTGCCACGACTCTCCGTGAAGAATTCCGAGCCTATGGTTTCCCAGACTGGGTTTATTACGCCGTTGGTCCATTGAAAGTACTGACTGCGATACTCATGATCGCCGCAATCTGGAATCCACTACTTTTGCTTCCCAGCACGTTGTGTATGGCTGGTATGATGCTGACCGCATTGATTTGTCATTTGAGAATACGCCAGGATAGCCTTTCTAAAGCTCTTCCCGCCGGGACTATTTTCTTACTCTGCTCAGTGATCCTAACAATCAGCCTCATCAACTGACATCGCTCACTTTTGACAATGGAGGCATGCGTACATGCTGCGCCCTCCGAGATCCCACTTGTCAACCTGGCGTTGGCATTGCGGACATTCTTCTTGCGCGTAAATCATTGTTTCTTGCGTCGAATCGATACTGGTTGTAATTCGGTTTCTGGATACTCCCAATCGCATGTAAGTCACGAGCCAATCCCAAAGTCGTTCAAAGTCCTTCTCCTCTAACTCTTTAGCCTGTCGGTTGGGATTGATCTGCGTGGCAAATAAAGCTTCTGCTCGATAAATATTTCCAACGCCGGAGATTTTACGTTGCTCCAGCAGGATTTTTCCGATTGGTACTTTACTATTCCGAATTTTCATCCAGACATCTTCATAGTTTGCAGACGGACGTATCGGATCAGGGCCAAGCCGGGCCTGTAACTTTTGAAGCTCTTTTCCATCGAGTAATTCACAGCAGTTTGGTCCTGTAAGGTCGAAAACGCTGTGAGTATTCCTCAAACGTAAACGAACGGTTCCGCGAGGCTTAGGGCCAGGTGTCGGCGAAAACTTAAATCGACCATACAAACCTAAATGAACATGAACGAACAAATCCTTTGACATTTGAATTGTTAGATGCTTACCCCAGGCCTGGGCGTCTGTCACTAACAAGTTATTAATAAGTGCGGCACTTTTTGAGAATCTGCCCTGAGGAGATTCGGCATAAACTCGCGTCGATTTGAACCTATGATTCAAGTCGTTTGCTAATCGATGTATTTTGTGACCTTCGGGCAAATCAGTTTCCCTTTATCATGCCTGCTAAATTATATAGGCCTGCCATCTGTTGGCTCAGACGATGTGATTAATCACTTGGAGGTAATAACCAAAGGTCAGGACGGCCAACATTACAATGAACAGCGCGAGCCAACAAACTTAACCCAGCCCAAGAAACAAATAAACTGGTCCTTGCAACTTGCCAGGTTTTAATTGGAAATAGTGGCCGCTCCAGAGAACGCCGTTCGACGCTGGGGATTGGATGGAAGATTGTTTCAATGAGCATATTTCTAGAACGCTCATTATCCTGCAACCCATTCATCGTCTCGGTAGCATGAATCACAAGCGCCTTAGGGACCTTGAGAGAAACTAACCGATAGTCAACCAGAGACGATGCAGACCGACTAAAAGTTGGCAAAATTAACAGGCTGAGAAACGTCCACAAGTTAAACCAGGCAATAAATTCAATTAACCAAGCCAAAGAGATTATTGGGGACGACGCCAGCAGGTTGGCACACACAAAACCGCTAATGTTACAAGCAAGAGCGATAATCACTCCGGTGGTATGAGAAAATGAGGAGATGGCAATTGCTCTTCTGGCGATTATTGTGGCAAGAACATCAACTCCGAATGAAAGCCATCTTCGCGGTATTAAGATCTTCGATCGCCGGCCAAAACCAATAATTCCACCCGTATATCCAATATCCTCTCGATTGACTATGAAAATCTGATTCGAGATCGTTAGCCAGGACCGTGCTAATGCTTCTCCCTTTCTGAGGCCATCATCTACCTTACTATAAGGCTTTAATCGGCAACTAATCACCATGTTTCGAATTAGTAAAACAAGGATACTTAGAACCGTGAAACCAAGGGTCGCTATAAAGGGGCGGAAGCTAGCTAAGTTAACAACAAGAACACCGAGTATTATGTAGGAGAAAAACTGCCCCGTGACTGCCAAAAGGTAAGCAATAAACCATCTCTGAAATGTTGTTTTAGACTTTGAAAATTTGGTGGGAAGAATAAAGCCACCTAAAATATCAAATGGCAAAAGTGCTCCAAACACCAAGGCAAGAATTATGGCCAAAGCGATCACCTGATCAACCACGCTTTCAAGAATTACTGCCTCAAATTTTCTATAAAGTTCAAAGCCCAGAACGGCTAGACAGACCAAAACAACTGTCCCCACAGTCGACATCCCTAAGATCAGCCTGGATCGCGCATAAGTCATAGATGATTCTCCAAGTAACGTTCTTTTTCCGAACCTAGACTTAACGATCAGTCTGTGCCAAACGCAAACACGACGTCCTTACGGTTGGCGAATGTAAATAAGTTGAAGAAAGACTTCTCAATATCACGAACTAAAGTCACAATTGAACACGAGTATTGAACCGTCCAGCTATCAACGGCAACCTATTTAATCACCAAATAAATCGCAAAAGGAGTAACGGGATGTTCTCAGCATCGCCTTTCCAAAGAAACTCGATGACCATGCTCGTTACTTTGTTTTTGCTGGGCACCTGCCAGCATGGGAATGCGCAGACTCCATCGGATGTCAGTATTACGAATGCCAAACGAGTCGGGATGTCCCCCAACAAACTGCAGAAAATCACCCCTGCGGTCGAGGCACTCATCGAGGAACAGAAATTAGCCGGGGCTGTCGTATTAGTGGCGAAGAAGGGTCAAATTGTCTTCACTGGCTCGTTTGGATGGGCCGATATCGCGAACCAAAAGTCTATGCAGACGGAAACGATCTTCCGAATCTACTCGATGACAAAACCCATCACGAGTATTGCCGTACTAATTCTGCATGAACGTAAGCTGCTTAATTTAGATGATCCGGTCAGTCGATATATCCCCGAGTTCGAAAATCTAAACGTCTACGCCGGTAGCGACCAAAATGACCAGTTGGTTCTGGAAGACATGAACAGAGAAATAACCGTAAGAGACCTTCTTCGTCATACTTCGGGGCTAACTTACGACTTTCTGGACACTTCCCCCGTTGGAGAAATGTACTCAGAACGGCAAGTGGAAAATTCAGATAACTTGGCAGTGATGGTGGAAAAGCTGAAAGAAATCCCTCTCGCTTCTCAGCCTGGTGAAAAGTTTACGTATGGCGTTTCAACTGACGTGCTTGGATTCTTGGTTGAGAAAGTGAGCGGAATGTCTTTTCCGGATTTTTTGCACAAAGAGGTTTTCGCCCCGCTTAATATGACGGAAACAGTCTTTCAACTACCTGAATCAGCAAAGTCACGTTTTGCCAAAGTCTATGATTCGCAAGGAGAACGGATTGTGGAAGCAAAAGACTCCAGAATCGTCGGTGAATTCCTAAACCAGCCAACAATGTTTTCAGGCGGTGGAGGTTTAATCTCCACCGCAAGAGACTATCTAAATTTCTGTGAGATGTTACGAAGAAAAGGTAAGTGCGGAGCAAGACGAATTGTGTCCGGAAAAACCATCAAGGCAATGACGCAAAATCAACTTCCGGCGGCAGCCTATCCAATCTCTATCATCGAGAAACAGGAAGGTGTTGGATTTGGACTGGGAGTTTCAGTTGTCACGGAAATTACCGAGTTCTCTGACACGGCACACGTCGGCGAATATGGATGGGATGGCATTGCCAGTACCCATTTCTGGATCTCTCCTAAAGATGACCTGATTGTTATCGCATTAAGTCAAAACATGCCTTTTTCACACCAGTTGCGAGATGTCTTGCGTCCCATCGTGTACGAAGCATTGTCGCCGCAGTGAAAAACCAATCTTAGTGTTCCACTTTTGTTTTAGAAACCTTTGCTCCTATAATCCTGTTCAGAAAAAATTTGATGAAGTACTATCAACATCGATTTGAAAACATTGACGAATATCTGCATCATCGCCCACCCTATCTTCTAGTGGAAAAAATTGATTCACTTGAAGAGCGACAAATTATTACTTCCAAACAAGTTACGGAAGAGGAGCCGTGGATCAGCGGGCATTTCCCAGGCGCTCCTGTCTTTCCCGGTGCCATCATGCAGGAGTTGGTTACTCAGTCTGCAGGAATACTGATTGCTGCCAACTACAATCCGATGGAATCTTACGTCACGTCTGACCCCAAACACAACGAATATGCGTTAGGTGTTTTGGTCAAGGTGGATTCAGCACGTTATCGCGGTTTTGCCCGTCCTGGAGATCAATTAACCGCAACGGTGAATCTCAATGAAATCACGGGGACTCTATTTGATTTCAGCGGGCATATTCATATCCAAGAGGCCGAGATCATGAAAATTAATTTCCGGCTTTGCAATATTCCATCCTCCGCGCTAACCGCCAGAAATTTAGATTGAGTGTTTTCAACCCTAGTTTCACGCCCTAATATTTGATCTCAAATTCGAATATTCTGGTCAAGTAAAGCCTTTCCGGAACCCTTCTTTCGGAAATCATACTTGTATCTTCATAAGGGAACCAAAAATGCGCAAAACTAGCATCACCGCCGTCTTATTATTTTTTCTTTCTTCCCCCTTGTTTGCTGAGGCGAACCGTGAGGTCTTACTGGAATTCGAGACCCCAGCAAGCATCAAAAACTGGCGAGCTGTGAATGATGGCGTCATGGGAGGACGATCCGTTGGGAGATACCGCCTGACGGATAAGAATACTCTGGAGTTTTTTGGTTACCTGTCACTCGAAAACAATGGTGGATTCGCATCGATACGCCTTCCTTCAGGTGATTTTAATTTCAAACAAGGCGATTCAATTATCTTACGGGTCAAGGGAGATGGCAGAACTTACAACATGAACCTGTATGCCCAAAGAAATCTCGGGGGCTTCTCGTTCCGCCAGTCATTCAAAACAAGCGCCAACAAACTGATCGAAGTCAAATTACCGGTAGATCAATTCGTGGCGACCTGGCGTGGCCGAGTGTTTCCAAAGCAAAAACTGAACCCCAATGATATCGCCGGACTCGGGATCCTTCTTGGTGACAAGAAACAGGGTAAGTTCAGTCTGCAAATAGAGTCCATCAGTGTTCAACACGGTGAGAAAAACTAGCACTTTTACCATCAGCCGGGCAATGCAAGAATTTCGATTCTTGCAGATGTGGTTAGCAGTGTAAGTCTTTTCGACGGGGTAGAATAAGGCTGTTCCAGGCAAACACATTTTAAGCCCCTGTTCTGTTGGTATCAGCTATGATTCGTTCACTTTCTTTTGTACTGTTGGTTTCGCTCGTATTCCAATCTTTAAGGCTAGAAGCTCAAACACTTGATCTTCCACCGCTTACAGATTTACCACGAATCGACAGGGAATCTCCGAGACCTGCTGCCAGTATTCTTAGAAATTCAGCTTTCATTCTAAAGATGAAATCCCACCAAGTTAGCGGCAAAAGTTATGTGATTCTGACGGACCACGACTCACCCGAATTCCTTTCAGCCATCGATAAATTATCGGCATATCGCAATGGCAAGATTTTACGCTTAGATGATTTGGGATCGGTTACAAACGTCGAGGGACGGACTTCGCTCCAAGAACGACTTTTAGAGTTAGATCCAAAGTATGTGGCTATCGCTCCGAAAATAGATTCTTATCGGGAGAATGTTCTATTGGGTTTGTGGGAGGTTTTCAGTTCGCTGGACCAAGATCCGCTTATCGATGTTTATCCTGGCATTCTCTTAGCTCCTAATGCTGAAAGTTTTCAACGACTTATTGACCGCTCCATAAATTACCAGACCATTTCTCAAAAAAGCCTGCGTCCCATGGCCATCAGTCAGGTTCCTTCGGTAGTCGAAACGAGATCTCTGCAGAAAGCTGGCATTTTAAGAGAAATGTTTGCCGGATACGGCATAAGTACTCCCACGATAGCCGTCTATACTCCGGCTGCTAAGAATGCTGCGAAGTTGGAGGGAAAGGATTTGTGGAACATCCACCTTACCAGCAAAGGGGACTATCTAGAAACATTGTCGACAAAACCTGACAGGGCGCTTAAATCCGCTCAACTTGTTGTCATGCACGGGCATGGTATCCCGGGAATGTCATGTTCCATTGATATTAACGGGATTCCAAACCAGTCGGCAAATAGAATTGTTTTAACAGGTTCATGTTTCTCGGCAGTCCCCGTAAAATCCGATCTTCCCAGGCTCTCTTCCGCACCCGGGGGGTACAAAGTGGATGCGCGTCCGGCCTTTGCGATGGAGTATTTGGATCGGGGAGCAGTCGTCTTCTTTGGACACATGAGACTTAGTTCCGGCTTTCCACATCTTTTCCCTGTACTGGAAAACTGGATGCAGGGAGAGAGCGTTGGCGTCGCCTATCAAGAGCTTCTCAATGCAATCATTGATATGCGGGGATTTCGAGCTGGTGAATTTGTCATTCCTACGCCCGTGACACAACGAGGCATTCGGCAAAATACGATGTTGTACGTGATTTTTGGAGATCCGGCGATAAAGCCGCTGGAAAAAATGGAAAAGTAAAGTATACGTACGACTGGTTCCAAAAAAGTCACTACAAATTAAGTGCTCCGTCACAATAATATGGGTCTAACGGGCGTCCCCTCTTGGGACTTTCAACACTCTGCTACGTAATAGAATCGCCAAGAACCCATGCGAAGCTATCTGCTTGTTTTTCCAAATCAGCTCTTTGAAGACCACCCTGGATTTGCGCTTCAACCGGACAGGATTGTTCTCATCGAAGATAGCCTTTTCTTCGGTGATCAAGCATATCCTCTTCAATTTCATTGCAAGAAGCTAAACTTTCAAAGAACAGCGATGAAGAAGTATGACTCGTTTTGTCAAAAACGCGGATTCAATACGATGTATCTTGACCACGAAAAAACGAGCCATTCCCTGTTGAAGCATTTACAGACCATCAAGAATAAAGAGCCTGAAACAAACGTCAGCTTCATTACTCTCGACCCTGTGGACTATGAATTACATGATCGTCTCAAAAAGGCTGCCAATAAACTAGGTTCATCCATTTCGTTCTTGTCTAATCCAGGTTTCATTAATACACGATCGAAGAATGAACAATTTAGCCTTAGTAAGAAACGCTGGCGGATGGCGGATTTTTATAAATGGCAGCGGACCAGACTTGATGTACTCATGGACAACAAAAAGCCGGTAGGTGGTAAATGGAGCTTCGATCAGGAAAATCGAAAAAAAGTCCCGCGAAGTCTCGTAAATCAAATCCCTGTTAGCTCACTTATCCCTGAAGGGCCAGACGACGAAAAAACACGTATCTACATACAATCCAAATACAAAAACAATCCCGGAACCCAGTCCGGAGGAACCTACCCAACGAACCACGAGCAGGCAAAAAAATGGTTGGATACTTTTCTGGAGCAACGTTTTCGGAATTTCGGGAGTTACGAAGACGCGATGGTGAAAGGCCAAAATACGCTTTGGCATTCTGTGTTAAGCCCGCTAATAAACATCGGGTTGCTCACACCTGAGCAAGTACTTTCACGCTGTTTAGCATTCGCGGAAGAAAACGAAGTACCACTGAATAGCCTCGAGGGATTTGTCCGTCAATTAATAGGTTGGCGGGAGTTTGTGCGCGCTACCTATGAATCTTTGGGAAGCCGGATGAGAACCTCTAATCACTGGGAACACTATCATTCGATTCCCAAGGTGTTTTATCAACAAGCAACGGGACTGGCCCCTGTTGATGATTGTCTAAAACGAGTAGAGGCGACAGCCTATTGCCACCACATCGAGCGTCTAATGGTTCTTGGCGGATTCCTCTTTTTATGCGAGGTGTCGCCAGATCATATATACAGATGGTTTATGGAAATGTTCATCGATAGTTATGACTGGGTGATGGTTCCAAATGTGTATTCAATGAGTCAGCATGCCGATGGTGGTTTAATTACAACCAAACCATATTTCTGCGGCTCTGCTTATTTACGTCGGATGAGCAATTACCCGAGGGGGGAATGGTGCGACATCTATGACGGACTCTACTGGCGATGGATTTGGAAGAATCGCAAACGCTTATCAACAAACCCTAGATGGGCAATGATGTGTAAGCTTGCAGAACGAATGGGGGAGAAAAAGATGAATCAGCACTTACATCGGGCAGAGACTTATCTGTCGAGGATTCTTTAAGGCTTGCTCGTCCACCACTACCAAGCTCCCGATAAAAAGACAGAGAGCTCTCTTTCGAGAGCTCTCTGGAAGCCTATCAATGTCAACTCGGGAAAAAATTGCATTGATAAAATCATCGTCGACTCGATTAGTCGATCAATTCCACCGCGTCACCAATTGCAACGTCAGCAGTCTGCCCATCCGGAAGCAACCGGTTCGCAATAGCGATTCGATTTCGCACAGCTTCAATCACCAGCACGGCAGTCACTTCCGTCATCGTATCCAAAACCTCTCCGGTAGCGGGGTCTCGAATTACCTTCGTAACGCTAGAGACAGCAACTCGCATACCTGGTTCCAAACCCGCATTTCTACCTCCATTTAGATAAACGTATTTTTCATCAACCTCAGCAACAAGTCCCTGATAGGGAGGAACTTCCGGTGCCATTTGATTACCTTGAGGAGCAGCGGGAACCAGTTGGATCTTGCCTAAAGCATTATCAATGGCCCTTTGCATGGCCTTACCAAGCGATGAAGTTTCATACCGTCGCATTCCCAGATCATACTGATCGATCGAACCAGCAATTCTTACATAGTCCAAATCCAAACCTACATCGGTACCTGTGCTCGTACCTCGTCCATTGACACTCGTCAAAATCTTTCCTGTATAAGGATCAAATGCACGCAGCACAACTTCAGCGTGGGCCATAGACTGCGAAAGGTTGATTCCCAAATCATAGATCTTTCCCAGTTTGATCTGCCCCAGCCCTGTGCTGAACTGAGAGCCGGTTCGCTGATCCATCACCGTTACATTCAACTGGAAAATCGCGTCCACCCCCATTTCCTGTGCTTTAGTCAAGACTTGTGAATTAAGCCGGCCATTGTTCAGCGAAAGGCTGTCGACTACTGTATATTGATTTGAATTTACAAGATTATGAATTAGTTGATCCGTCAGATAAGGGAAGCGGTAATGCATTCTGGACTGTGCCGGCAAGACAGCTACCGTTAATCTTTCAGCTGGCTGTTGTGCCTTCACAGTCCAAGTACCAGCAAAAAGACTGAAAATAAGAATTGTTAAAGTTAGTCGATTACGATTGGCTTGGTAGCGTTTCATTTTTCAAATCCCTTATATTGGTTTTTGTATCAAGTTTGCCTTCAATGTTAGAAACGTAAAGCTGATACTAAACGGACAAAAGAAATCCAAAATAATCCAAAGTTCTATTTCAATTACGACCACCATCCTGGTTGATCTTGCATGTCATTTACTGAGTTACTAAAAAGAATTGAGAATGGTGATTCCGATGCTTCGACGGAATTACTCGACCAGTACGGACATCACATTCGACGTATTGCCAGAATACGCCTCAACGACACAATGCTCCGAAGAGTCGAAGACAGTATGGATATCTATCAAAGTGTCATGGCTAACTTCTTCATGAGAGCAGCTACAGGACAATTCGACCTCGATACTCCTGAACAAATGCTGGCTTTGATCTCAACTATGATTAGAAATCGCGTGATGGACAAAAGCCGGTTCTATCGCTCGCAGCGAAGAGATATGCGAAGGAATATCTCCATCGCCAACACACCTACAGAAGATAAAAATCGTGAAACTCCGAGCCTCATGATGAGCCGCGAAGAGGTCATTGCTGAATTCTACTCGCGACTTAATGAAGAAGAACGCTGGTTGCTGGAAGAGCGAGCGAATGGTAGCAGTTGGCAAGAACTAGCTCAGAAATTAGATGCTACTCCCGACCAATTACGTAAGCGGCTGGCAAGAGTCACGCAACGTATCGCAGCAAATATAGATTGGGAGTAGAGACATCCATGAAACCAATTCATGACTTACTACCATATCTTTGTGCCGAACAGAGTACCCGATGGGCGAACGGAGACCATGTTCCGATCGAAGAATTCATTAGTCAGTTTCAAGAATTAAAGGAAGATACTTCTTCACTGCTCGATCTTATTTACCATGAAATCTATCTACGCGAGATTCATGAGGAACCTATTGATTTGGAGATGTTTTTGAACCGTTTTCCCAATCTTCGTTCTGACATTGCTCTGATGTTTGAAGTGCACCAACTTGTAGATACCGGTAATTTGGAAATATCAGACGAATTGCCCGCCAGCAATGAAGAAGACGGACTCCCGGATCCCGTTGCTGATGTCCTTCGTGTGTTATCGGAAACTTATCCTTTTTCCGAGCTACCTCGAAATGTGCAACAAAGTATTGCCGGGCAATCAATTTATCGTGTTTTTGATCATGGCGACTATCTGGTGAGGCAAGGCGATGTCTCTGACTCTCTTCTGATTATTAAAAATGGTGAAGTCGAAATCCGGTTAAATCACTCTGAGGCAGGTTCCGAAGTCCTCGGTTACTGTGGCGTCAACAACGTCATTGGAGAAATTGGTATCTTCACGAACAGTACACGCAGTGCTGACGCCGTCGCAATTGGCGAAGTGGTAGCTCTGGAAGTGCCGCTGGCTTTATACGAACAGATGAATCGTGATTTTCCTGCCACCAGCGCCATGATCGCAAATCAGGTATCTGAACGCATAGGCAGTCATGATATTGACGTACTGACCAATAAAGTCCTGAAAGGATACCGGGTAATAAAACGACTTGGTCGTGGAAGTATGGGAGTCGTCTATTTAGCGGAACGGGTATCTGATGGGGAGACATTTGCACTAAAAATGCTGCGGCACGACATCCTCTGTAATCAAAAAGCCTGTCAGCGTTTCACACAGGAATCGGAAATACTCCGGGACCTTGATCATCCCTTGATTCTTAAGACCCATCAGGCTTTTCATGCCATGGCCACAATGTTTCTGGTAATGGACTATTGCCAGGGCATTTCGCTTCGGAAATGGATGGATACCTCGGATCATCTCGATATCAACATTATCAAGCATGTTGCCGCCCAGTTAATGGATGCCTTGCTGTACGCACACGACTGTGAAATTATCCATCGAGATGTCAAACCATCGAATGTAATGATTGGTGAGAATTACCAGGTTACCTTGATGGATTTTGGGCTGGCTAGAAGTTCCATCAATCCTTCGCTAACTCATACAGGTGAATTGCTGGGAAGCCCGCGTTATATGGCAATCGAGCAATTTACCGGAGGGGATGTGGGACCCAAATCCGATTATTATGCCTTGGGGTGTCTGATTTACGAAATGCTAACCGGGGCCCCGCTGTTTGACAGTCATGACCTGGTAGGAATGCTTACGCAGAGAATGCAGTGGACCATGCCGGAGAAAGACAAGATATTCCCCGATCTCGATAATGAGGTTTATGATTTCCTCCGCAGTTGTCTGGAAGCAGATAAAGAGAAACGCCTGGCAGCTTACGACAAAGAGACACTCATTGCTTTATCCAGGAACTGGCGGTTAAATCAAATAGTCTGAAAAAACAATGGAGCTTTTTTAGAAGCGTCACCATTCATTTGAAAACTTTAAGATCGAATTTTATTGGAGTCTAAACCATGAAAAACTATATTCTGGGTATCCTGTCAGCCGTACTAATTGCTGGCATCTGTGGGGCGGTTGTTCAAGATCGAAACCGAGGGGTTGCGTATGAACACATTTACGTTGACCCTGAGAACTTCACCATGCAATTGTTCACCGATTTTGAGGCCACTCCGGTGCCCAAAGAAGAAGGCGTATTTTTCGATACTCTCGGTAAGCTACAGAAAAGTGGATGGCGTGTTGTCTCAATGGATGACGTGGGATTCGTAATGCTGCGTGAAAAATAAAAAACTGGAGGGAGTAAGTTTCCAAAGACTTACTCCCTCCATTTCTTAAGCTAGATTTAGTTAACGCTGAACAAATCGATTTCGATTTCTGTTGCGATACTGTTCCGATGAACCTTGTCGGAATTGATTCAGTACATTTTCAATGTTGAAACTGCTCGATTCGTTAACATGCTCTTCTATTTCCATACGTTCTACTTCACGATGATAGATCACACGTCGTGATGACTGTCGGTTCTGTACGGCAGAAGCTCGCTGGATTTGCTGCAGTAAATCTTGGAATTGGTTACTACTTCCCTGCGAATTCGAAACATTACGAGCTCTCACGACTCGAGGTGCCATTTGGAAGGGTGCTTGATTCATACCGTTGCTTCGCATGTT
>MDSW01072648.1_pt1 | contig 12828 bp, 16 predicted proteins | sample 811171 | NCBI WGS metagenome assembly MDSW01 (sample SAMN05326641, study PRJNA326480) | marine metagenome | isolation source: seawater | place: Atlantic Ocean: North West | collected 2012 | reverse complement strand
AGGACAAGTATGTCTTCAATTTCTTGATGCCAGATTGGGAAATGGACAGTTGCCGACCCACCTCTAACACCATTCTGCGTACAACATCTGACTGTGGATTCAAATTTCTTGAGGAAAGGGATAACTCCAGTGTGCTGGACTTCTCCGCCCCTAATTTTAGAATTGATTCCACGAATCCTACCAGCATTAATACCAATTCCAGCCCTCTGTGCAACATACCTACCAATAGCCATGTCACTAGAGAAAATACTTGGGAGAGTATCATCACTATCGACCAAAACACAACTAGCAAATTGTCTAAGAGGGGTTCTAACCCCTGCCATAATTGGTGTAGGGATGGAAATCTTAAATTGTGAAATCGCATCATAATATTTTTTAACATAATCTAACCTCGTTTCTTCTGGATAGTCCTTAAATAGAACTGCACTAATTAACATATACATAAATTGTGGTGTTTCATATAACTTACCAGAAGACCTATCTTGCACCAGATATTTGTCCACCACTTGTCTGAGACCTGCGTATGCAAACAACATGTCTCGATTATGATTAAGAAATGAGTTTAGTTTATCCCACTCTTTATCATCATAATAACCTTTTAAATTTTTATCATAAACACCATGTTTGATATTCCTATCTACTATCTCTTTTAATGGTGGATATATTTTACTGTCTTTCCACTTGGTGTTAAATACATCTTTACGAATTGCAAACAATAGTAATCTTGATGCAACATATTGATAGTTTGGTGTTTCCAAAGATATCAAATCAGATGATGTTTTTACCAATGTGTCTTGTATCTCTTGAGTAGACATCCCATCATAAAATGATAGGTTTGAACTCATTTCTACTTGTGATGCTGAAACTCCATTGATACCCTTACATGCAGCTTCAACCATTTTGTGAATCTTATCGAGATTTAATTTTTCTTTTGACCCATCCCTCTTTACAATACTCAATCCATTACCATTCACTATACTTTACTCCAGTTGTTGATTGCAAGGTTTAGTGATAATCCTTGCATAGTGTTATTATTAATCACATCGATGATATCTGGTATCTGATTGAGTACCATATCATTGATATCTTTTTCCTTTATAGTTTCTGGCCAAACACAAACTTTATATCCCAGTTCACCCATAGACCTCATCTTCTTGATGATTTCTTTGTTTCTAGGTTCATTATCAAAAATAAGAGTAGAGTTACTCTTACTAATTTCAGATGTTACCTTAGAGAAGTCTGAACCTGCGACTGCAATGCAGTTGTCCAAAAATAAAGAGTCAATGGGCCCTTCAACAACATAAAGAGGTTTGTTGAAATCAACTTTGTCGAGATTGAAAATAAGTGGTTTTTCTTCATCGAATCGTAATGTTAAATATCTTAGTTGTGAATCATTTAATGCTCTACCTGTAACTCCTATGAGGTTGTTTTGTCTGTCATAGAAAGGTAAAACTAGCCTAGGGTCGTTTCCTAAAACTCTCCTATTATACTTATAATTTATAGAACTTAGACTTTGTGCATCTTTGACAAAGTACATATCTTTCCACCATTTCTTTGGAATCTTTCTTGATTCTAAGTAATCAACACATAGTCTACTCTCTGATACTTTAGGAAATTTTCCAAGTGGATTTGATTTAAACTTTGGTGGTTCGAATGTAAAGTTCTGTTGTGCAACTGGTCTAGAGTCTTTCTTTTTACCGAACTTCTCCATGACCCATTGTTTATACAACATATCATCGTGGTCTTTTAAGAATATACCTATGTTAGTAGAATGACCACAATTATGACACTTATAGACATAAGTATCCTTATGTTGAAAGTGATATCCTCTTGCTTTCAACTTATTTTTGGTCGAATCCCCACAATAGGTGCATGAATGGTTAAAGACTTTATCATCTTTCCATTTCCCATTCCTCAATCGTGAGGACACCAATTTTAGGTATTTTTTATCAATCCACAAAGACATATACTTATAATACTATAGTTTTGGGATTTGTCAAGGTAATATTCGTTCTCTCTTACGAATATTTAGACATTGGTTTTAGTTTTTTGTTACGACTGCAGCTTGTCCTTCTGAGGTAGAACCATCTGGGTTTTTGATGGTCACATTTCTGTAGTAAACTACAACTTCTTGTACTTCTCTGATGTATCTTCGTAGTTCTTGCATGTTATATGACATGAGTTCATAATCACTGATTGACATTGCAACAAATACAACATCACCATTATTCATCTTTTTCATGTCATCCATGAATCTGTCAAGATATGTGTAATCTTCTGGCCAATCTGGGTTCTCTTTACCCAAATCACATACCCAACTACCATCTTCTTGTTTGGTTCTGGGTCTTTTACCTTCTTCGTTTTTGTTACATGGGTTGGCTATTTTTGCTTCCGATACAACATAAAATCTAGGTTCTTTTAAATCAATGTTCCTAGGCATTGTAGGTTGCATTATATCTATTTCTAATGGTTTACTTACTATCTCGACTTTCTTGTTTGGTAATAATGAACAACCACTAATTGTTAGGGTTGATATCATTAGAAGGGTCATCAAGCGTGTCCAATTCTTTGCTATCATTTTCTATACTCTCAAATACTTGGTTTGTTGCATCATTGATTCTTTTTTCAATCATTCCTGGCTTTGCAACTGCAAGTTGGTTTAAATTATGTCTTCGAAATATATCAAGATATGAGTTCATCTCTTGTTCTATTTGTGCATTTTTTGATGCAAGATTATTTAGAGCTTTACCTTGTCTTTCGTAAGACTCTTTCATAACTTCCATAGCTGCTTGTTGTTCTGCAACTGCACCTTCAAGTGCAAGGTTGTTTGCACTTAATACTTGGTTTTGATTATATAAATAAAAAGAACCAAGTCCTAATACCAATATAATTCCAATTAACACTTGTTGCATTATGAATTATCCTCAACCCATTCTTTAATGTCTGCAACTGTCCAAAGGTTTTCTGCATCTTCATCTGGTATTTCAACTTCATACTCAGATTCAATGTCCATAATTACTTCAACTACTGATAATGAATCTGCACCTAAGTCATCAACAATATGTGACTCATCTGTAATTGTAGATACATCTACATTTAATCTTTCTGATAATATTTTTTCTACACTCATAATTCCTCTGTCATGTAATCCATAGGAGTTGCAGTTTTAAGTTCAACCTTATTACCTTCAAATGTTTTGAATGAAATGTACTTGGGGCCTAAACTATAAATCCTTCTAACTTCCCATGTTCTGGTGAGAGTATCAATAATCTCACCTTCTTTATTATATTTATTGTAACTTACAGTTAGTTGTTTATGGCATTCCCACCAACTAACTATCCATAACCATGCACTTTTAAAGAAATCTGCAATTTTAGTTATCCACTTTCGCACTTGCTCTCCACTGATAACATGACCAATATCTTGCCTTCCATTTAGGGCCTGGGTCTGCACAATTATGTCTTGCTCTGAATGATTTTCTTCTTTCTGGGTTATCACGATTTATACCCATCTTAGGGTCTCCAAATCGAACTACTACAACCTTACCCTTCTCATTCTTCACATATACTTTAAACTTCTTGTTAGGGTTCTCTGATGTCCTTATAGGGTCATTTAATTTAACTTTCTTTCCTTGATACTCTGATTCTGTAATTGAATGGTCATAATATCCTAAACATTCTGCACAACATTCTTCTTGTGCTTGTTTGATTTGGTCTGGAGTTGGAGCACCTTTCTCACCTTTCTTTCTCATCTTCTCACCAGAACCAGCTTTGATTCTTGCCTTTTTCTTTCTGATGTTATCCCAAAGTCCTTCTTCTAATTCTTCACCCATTCTTAAGAACATTTTGTTTTTCATTTGACCTTTATCTGATGCAGTCATTCCTACCATTCTTGCAATAGAGTTTATAAAATTCATACCATCTTTCTGACTTCTTTTATATCTTTTACCCATCTCAGATTTAAGTTTTTTGGTTATAACATCTAAAACTTGTTCAACACCTGTCACTAACTTACCATCTGTCATAAGTTTTGCTTCATTTACAGATGCAAGTGAACCTTTAAGAACAATTTTTTTCTTTTCTTTTTCTTTGTCTTTTACATGAGGTGGATGTTCTGGTTCATCACCCATAGTAAGTGCAGCCAGTTGATTAATCATTGTAGTCACTACTGGTGTTGGTAAGGTCATCAAGAAATCCATTTGTTTCTTAGAAAGACCTTTTACTTTTTTAAGTGCAGCTCTTACTTTTGCATTTTCAGTAATTGCACCTTCTTGGCCTGGAGTATCTTCTTTGTATCTTTTTAAAAGTTCTGGTGTTCCTATTTCTCTACCAGATGAATCTTCTTTCTTTTTCTTTTTACGAACAATAGGTTCATTAGTTGCAACTGCATCTCCAGTTGCATTCACTGGTGCATCTTCAAACATGTCCTTAAATCTTTTCATTTGACATCGTGTCCTGTAATCAACATAGACTGGTCTGTGTCGAAATTATATGCTTTATAGATATCAACACCCATAACATTATCAGATTTACCTAGAACTTGAACTCTATTCCCACGAGTCCCTATATTATCTTCTTCGTTCCAAACTGATAATCTTAATTCGTATTCTTTACCTTTCTCTAAATTATTTAGGTTATCATGACCTTCTAATAAGTCAAGTACCATGTCATTCTCTTTGAGGTATTGATAGAAATGTCTTTCTAATGGTTCACCATCTATATTGAAATGTTCTTTGAGGAGTGCTAGGGATGCAGCATAAGATGCAAGTCTTGTTCTACCAAATGGTAGTAGTTCCAAGACTCTTTTTAAATTGAATACTAATCTATGTAGTAATGTGAATGAGTTTTTTTGTTCCGAACCTTTAGGTTTGACACCTTTAATTCTTTTACCATTTGCATCAATGAGACCGAATTTAAATGCATCCATTTCTTCCCATTTTCTGGTCATCATTTTAAGGATACGAAAAACTATGACTGTATCTACTACACCCATTGCACCTTCTTGTAATTTCAATTGTGTCATAGTTCTCTTAATACCTGTGCTACTTCCATATCAACTGGAACATTTGTTTTCCAGTTTTCTTCAACTAGATTCATGTAAATCAGACAAGTTTTAAGTACTGGCCAATATTCTATATCAATTTTGAACTCTAACATCTTTACAGAGTTATCGAATCCAAAGATATTGAAGATGACAATGAGATGATTAAGGATTAATCTTTCTCGTAGTTCACCATTTTTGTAGAACCTTCTTAACAGTCTTTTTAGATATCTAAACCTTCTAAGGTCTTCCATGAACTCTTCCATAGAAGTACACTGAGGGTTATCATAACACTGCATTGCAAACATGGTGAAGTTTTCATCTGTCAACTTCTCAAATAATTTCATAATTTATATCCTAGTTATTATACTAGTATATAGGTGTTATATAAGAAAAGTTATTTAATCTCTGCAAAAACTTTAAACATTTTAGATGGAAGTCTTTCCCATTCGAAATGCATTTTTAGGTCTGGGCCTTTTGAAGAAACAAAGTTGTCATCAACATCATTTCCTTCTATATCTTTACCAAAAGTACCACCATATTGAGTTATTGGCATATCTTTAGAACCAGAATCACCAAGTTCTTCATCTATTGATGCATCAAACTGAATACCAATCTGTTCTACTTTTCTATACAATTGTTGCATTGCAGCTTCAACACTGATGTGTTCACGCATTGCAATATCACCTATCCAAGTATTTAACTTTTGCAGAACACTTGTGTCTGATGAAAACCTATGAAGGTCTGATGTATCAACACGACCAGTAACATCTTTGTTAAGTTTGTATCCACCACCATCTGTTTCATAGTTTTCAGTTACATATTTCTTGAATGATTTCATAATTTATTTCCTATTAAGCAGATACTGTAATTGTACCAGCTGCAGTTCCGATTCCCGCTGCACTAGTAATTGTTGCATTACCACCTTCTGCTCTATCAACGATTGTTCCACTGTTAAGTGCTAATGGATTTGCACCAAAACTTAATACATCACTTGCATTTGTAGCTGCATTGTTAGCACCTATTGCAAGAGAGAATGTAAGTTTGTTGGTTGAAGAACCACTTGCATATGCAAGTAAATGTGGCCCTCTTCCAGAACCTGAGCCTTGGTTACCATTTGTTACTGATAATGTAGGTGTTCCACCAGATGTATTAACTGTCACTTTCTCATTGAAAGTTACTGTTGCTGATAAAGTACCACCATCTGACTTATCAAATGCTGTTGATACCCAATCAATGTGTGTTATATCTGCTTGACCTATAGAAGTTGCAAGTTCTCCGATTGCACAGAGAACCTCTTCTTGATGATTATCAGACTTCTTAAATACCCAACCTCTTGCATCAGCAAAGGTCAGTTTTTTTTCTGCAGCTGTTAACCATTTTGGTTTGGCTTCATCTGCATCTGAATTACCCCATAAAGACATAATTATCTCCTCATTTTTTAGTTCCCTGTATGAGAAACTTTTTTGTTTATTCTATTGTATTTATAACTTTTAATATCTTAGTCATCCCAATTTGCAATAAAACCTGTTTCTTTTATCATCTCATTTACAAAATCCATGTTGATTTTATCGTTAAATGTGATAAGAAATGCACCTGTTTTAGACATGTATTGACCATCTACATATGCAAGTCCTGTAGGTTCTGGGACTTCTGGATACTTCTGGTGTAAATGCATAGGATATGGTACTATTGATATTTGGTCTTGATGTAGTTTAGTTATAGATTGGTCTTGAAAAACTACTTTAGGAAACTTTCTACCTGTAAAACAATCTCCAATCTTTTGTGGGTCGTTTTGAAATGCATCCATATATTCATTACCACCCATTGGAAGTGCAAAACCATTATGAACATAAGGTCTACAATTATGTTCTATAAAATACAACTCATCATCTTCTCCTAACATTTGAGTAATACTTCCTTCCCATTGACCACCCAACTTTGCAGCTTCATTAAGAAGTGGAGTTACATTTTCTCTTACTCGTTTATCTAAATCTTCTGGAATGTTTTCTATTTTAGTATTTTTAAACCAATTTAATATCTGATGTCCTAAATGTTTTGCTGGTGACTCATCACATATTTCTGAAAATGTAAATGCCCATTTACCATTTGACATTATATATGATATATTAGTCTCTCTTCCTTTTACCATTTCTTCGACATAATATGGAATACCTATTGGCATCCAATTGTGTTTCATTACATTCCACAATTCATTAGATGAATTAATAGTTGCAGAATGCCAATTATGTTTTGGTTTTAATACCCATGTATCTTTATCAACCCCCTCAAATTCTAAATGATTTTCTCCTGTTGCAAGAACATTAGGTAATTTTATTCCACACTTATTTGCAAGATTTCTTGAATACCACTTATCAGTTTCTAATCTTATAGAATCTTGATTATGTGCAATCATAGGAATATTCAAACCTTCTAGTAATCTAACTTTATGAGGTGCAGAACACCATATAAAATCTATTTCATATTTTTCTATGATTTTCCTTATTGCTGGAATACCATGAGTTGTAGAATAAAGACCAACTACTGGTTCTGGGTCTGGGTCTTCTTGAAAAGTGTATATTGGAAATTCATTAATTGTTTTTATACCAAATTCTTCATAGTATTCTGGAAATTCAGTTGGGTTACTTTGATTGGTATAAACTGTATGTCCATCTTTTATCAACTCTCGTTGTAGATGGAAGTTTTGATGTTGTAGTTCTATAAATAATATATTCATTTTTCAAATTTCTTAATCTGACTAACATCTTCAAAATAATTCTGAGGATGTGTTTGGGTTAACTTCTCAATCATTTCTTGACTGTATTTAGTTGCAACAGAAAAATTAAATGCAACTATAGTTTTTCTGTTATTGCAAGGTGGTGACCTATGAAGATATCCAGATGGAAATATCAAAAGGTCTCCCTCTCGTACATCTGGTTGAAAGACATTTCCTTCAAAGTCCATTAGTTCTGTGGCCTCTCCTTCTGGTAAATCAATGTAGTATATACCTATCCATTGACAACCAAAATGATTATGCCAGTTATCATAATCACCTTTATCCATTTGATGAAACCACATAATATCTACAAAAACTTGGTAGTTTAGTAAACTTTCTGGTCTTACTGCAACATCTCTTGCAAATTGTTTTAGTAAAGGTGCAACACCTTCCCAGAAGACAATCTTATATCTCTGGTCATCTGATAAATCTAATGGTGGAAGTTCCCAATCAACATAACCACCTGTTGCATCTTTATCATACCATGTTGCATAATCCCTTCTCATCTGAAACTCTGGATAGTTTATGTTAAGTGATTTGGGATGGTTATAACCATCATAATGACTTGATGCTTGTTTCTGAGATTGTTTTCCTTTTGGAAAATTCTTTATCTCATGTCTAAGATTTTCATTTAGATAATGTTTTAATTTAGGTTGGTATGTCCAGTATATCATGGTATATCTACTACCTCATGTCTAGTAAAAATTTTTGCTGGACACCAATTCCCAAAGTTTTTTCTCATTAAATCAACATAATTTCTTATTTCTTGACCTTTGTCACCTAATACTTCTAGGAGAGTATGAAATCTATAGAACGAACCATCTTCTTGTAAAAATACACATCTTTTATTAGGATAATCTGTACCATCTTCATCTGGAAGTTCATCTATAATTATCCATAGTTGTGGTGGGCCATTCTTATCATATATGTAAGATGCAAATCCACAAGTATGTGGATAATACTTTTCTGGTAATTCCCACTTTAAATAATCACACCAAAATTCTTTACAAATTCTAGGTTTATCGTGATGGATAGAACATCCTGTTGAACAAAGTTGATTACAAGGTTTACCTGTTGAATAGATTAAATTGTATTTTTCTTTATAATGTGGAACTTCATTGTACTCATCTGCCCATTGAGCTTTATCTGTAAATGGGAATGTTGTACAACATACTCTGCAATCTCCACATTCGTTGTGGTTCACATGGAACTTAATTTTTCTCATAATATAAAAGTATTTATAAGGTTATTTTGCTAGTACTACTTCACCTACTACTGATTCACCTAATGGTTCTAACTGTACTTTTAGGTCTGCTTGTGTTAAATGATTTTGATATTGACTATCTTGGGGAAGCAATAGATTCCATTCACACATAATGTCATCAATTTTTAGTTGCTCAGTTAATTGTTCTTCACTCATATTTTTTCTTTGTGCAACTGATACTTTTGGAAATTTACTAAATGGTATTCTTTTATCAAATGGTGGATTCCACATAAAAGTTTCATTGTAAACTTTATCATTATTTGTCAAATATGCAGTAACTTCAACCTCTAATGTAACAACATTGTTGTTAGAGTCTTTGATTGCACTTTTAAATTTTGTTTCGATACTCATTTCTAACAACTACCATAATGAATCATTTGTTGGGTTATTTTAAAGGTAAAATTTGGACTGACATGTGAATGATATCCAGCATGAAAAGTATTACTATTTCCATTATCAGTACCATCTGATGAATTTTTTATATCAAACCAATGAGCATTCATAGTGACATACTTTTGTTGGTAAAAGTTTGCACATTCATCTTCTAATAGGTTATAAATTCTAAATCCTCTTGCAACACTGTTTCTAGTCCAATCATCGATGGTAGTTGAACTATAAAGTCCATCACCATCACCTACAGTATAAACAGTACTAGATGTAGAACCAACAGCTGGCATATAATAATTAGCATTACTTGCACCAGAACTAGTTGACCACCCAGAATTTTGAGTAGTGAGAACATTAGTCATTGCACCAGTAGCACCACCAGTTTCTACATATGTCCATTTAAAATGATTTGGTGCAAATCTAAAATCTGATTGAAGAGAACCAGTATTACCTGCTGTAAAATCATTAATAGCAGTTGGAATCCATGTATATTTGTAGATTTCAGTCCAAGTTGATGTAGTCTTTGTTGCTGTTGTACCATTTGATGCAGTGTAGGTTGCTGAATTACCATATGGTCTTACCATCCAAGAATGTGTTAATCCTGTTGGAGTTCCATTTTTCTGGGAAGATTGAGTAGTCAATAGAACCATATCGAATCCAGTAGATATATCACTAACACCATTATAGACCTCAACACCAGTAATAGCAAAACACTCATTACTTGAATCAGAAGTTACATAAGCAGAAGATGCAGAATTATTACCACCCCTTCCATGTGCATATTGACCATTTGGATTAATAGATGAATAATTACTACTTCTAGCATTAATAGTTTCTGCTATAAAATCTGATGGGTCTAGTGCATTACTAGTTCTATAAAAATCTCCCATAGAAATTTCACCACTAGTTGGAATACCTTCTGCTGTATTACCATCTGAATTTGGAACTGGGCCACCAGATTGAGTGTGAGAATTAGTAGATTTATACAATTCACTCATTGAGGTTTGTTCTGTTCCAGCAGTATGTCCTAAAAATTCAGAACCAATATTTGAACCAGCAAAATCATTATTTGCTCCACTGGATTTTTGGTTTGAAGAACCACCTAATGATATTGCACCAGATTGTTTTATTCCTGTAGTATGGTCAATTGGCATTATGTCATACTCCTCTTAATTGCACTAAGAGCTCTCATATGAGATTGTTTGTTCTTTCCTAATAATGCAAGTAATTGCTTTTTCATTTGTGGTTTAACTCTATCCATTGCAAGAACTATGAGTTTTGCATTCTTTTGTGTTACTTTTAATTTTGTACCATCATCTAATTTAACATCTGACCCTGTTCGTAAATCAGCTGCACCTTTAATCTGAACAAAAAGATTTGCATCTGGGTCGTTTGCACGAGGGCCTAACTTTTTAACTCTATCTCTCTGTTTAATAAAGTCTTGAACTTCTTGTTCTATATCTTTATCTGGAGACCAATCTGTAAACTTCCCAGCACCAATTGCTTGTGCAAACTTTTTACTTGCACCAGAAGTTCCTTTTGCATGGTTGACTATTTGATTCATTGCATCTTTAAAGTCTTTTGCCTTATTTGCAATATCTCTTATTTTGTTATTTGCAGCTGGACTACTTGCACCGAAGTCATGGAATGCACGAGCTTCATTCATTAAATCATCATCTGGATGAACTATATGTGCAAGGTCTTGGTCATGATTTAACTTACCTTTTTTCTTCTTGACTATGAATGCATTTACTCTTGCCATACCCCATTGCTGTGGAGTAGTCCCTGGCCTATGTCCTGTTTTCCATGCAGCCATTCCACGATTATAAACTTTTCTTAATGTTCCAACTGATATACCAGACTTCTTAGCCTTATCTGCTAATGCACCCTCAGTGAAGTTTACAACTTCATCATACATCTTTTTATAATCTTTGGTGTACTTAGACTTTGGCATATCTTTCTTTCTTGCTTTCTTATCGCCTGGGGCATCTTGATATGAACCCTTACCATCATTCTTTTTAAAATGTGCATCTCTTTTGGACTTAGTAGTTTTTTTAAGACCTTTAAAATACTTTGCTGGTTGAGTTCCTTCTTTATCTTTAATATCTTTATCTTGAGGTTCTCTCTCCTCATCTCTTAATCTGGGTTCAGTTCTGTTATATTTTTTAGTAACTACAGATAGGTTAGATTTGTCGTTATTCATTGGATTGTTGTCCTTATGATGGACATCTTTACCGACAATACCTTTGTTGTCTTTGAGAGACCTTCGTGCTTTGTTCCTACCTGCTCTTCTTTTTTTCTGTTCTGGTTTAGAGTGGTAGTTTTCGTATTCTTTCTTGTAGTTTCTTTCCTTGAAAGTCTGCATGATGACTCCTTAGAATGAACTTATAACATCTTTGTGATTTGAATACTTACTTGATGATTGCCTCATGAGATTATCGTGAATTTGATTTCTAGTTTTGATTAATCCATCTGGCATATGACCGAGTGCTTTATGTGTCATCATAATACCCTTTAATGCTTCTAGTCCTTTTCTATCACCAAGAAGTTTTGCAAGATGCATCAATGAACCATTGTGGTCATTTCTGTCTGTCATTTGTGCAATCTTTTTGATATCTGCAGCTGACATTTCTTTTTTCTCTACAAGTTCTTCAATACCTTCTTTGATTTCTTCTATCTTCTGATGCCACTCTACCATCTCATCTGTATCTTCCTTGTAGAAGATTGATTTTTTTGCAACTGGGTCATAACCCATGTACTTCCCTTTTAGAGAAGGCATTTTAACACCGATACTTTTTAACATTCCTACCATCTTGTGCAATCTATCCCAGTTTGCTGGAGAATGTTTCTGATTCCAAATCTGACCCATTAACTTATCAATACTTTTCTCTGGGTTACTATCATCAAATGGTAGTTTAGTAATCTTTGCTAACATCTTACCATATGTTTTTAATTTAATTAGGTCTTTAGGTGAAAGTTGTTCAATCACTACATGATGACCTGTCCATTCTTTTGATTCGTTTGCATGTTTTAGTGCAAGTTTAACTGCTGGGTTTCTTGATAATCCTCTTTTGAACTTTTCAATCTCTTTCATTGCATAGTTCATATTACCACCCAAATCAAGTGCAAGTTCAATTGCTTTCTTAACTGACTTATCTCTTGCAGCTACTTTTTGTTTTGGATTGTTCTTATAGTAATTAGATATTTCTCTTCCTGTAAGTTTTGATTTACCCATAGGAGATAGAGGGTCTAACTTACCATCTTTAACTTTTTCTTCTAGACCTTCAACTTTAATACCTTGTTGTTTGAACATTTTCATTAATGCATTGTTAGTTGGTATTTGCATTTTACCTTTTTCTTT
>MDSW01083623.1_pt1 | contig 12829 bp, 14 predicted proteins | sample 811171 | NCBI WGS metagenome assembly MDSW01 (sample SAMN05326641, study PRJNA326480) | marine metagenome | isolation source: seawater | place: Atlantic Ocean: North West | collected 2012 | reverse complement strand
GCAATTAAAGATAAAAATTTTTTAAAACAAGCATGTCAAAAATTTCCAAATAAAATTGCTTTAGGATTAGATGCTAAAGATGGCTATTTATCAGTATCTGGTTGGAAAGAAAATTCTAATCAATTAACTTTAGATTTTCTAAAAGAAGTTAATGATTATGGTGTTAGCAGATTAATTTATACTGATATTAATCGAGACGGCACAAAGCAAAGTCCTAATTTTGAAGAAACATCAAAAATATCAGAGGCATCTAATTGTCCCGTAATAATATCAGGAGGTGTTTCATCAATTAAAGATATTAAAAAAGCAAAGGAATTAAAAAATATTGAAGGTATAATAGTTGGAAAAGCTATTTACGATGGTGATATAAATTTAGAAGAACTAGTAAAAGAAATTGATGCTTAAAAATAGAATAATTCCATGTTTAGATGTTAAAAATGGACGTGTTGTCAAAGGAATAAACTTTGTCGATCTTAAAGACGCTGGAGATCCAGTCGAGCAAGCAAAAATTTATAGCGATGGTGGAGCAGATGAAATTTGTTTTTTAGACATTACTGCCTCTAATGAAAATAGAGATATTATTTATGATGTAGTGAAAGACACATCTAAAAAATGTTTTGTACCATTGACTGTTGGAGGAGGCATTAGAACTCTAGAAGATATAAACAAATTACTTAATTGCGGTGCAGATAAAGTTTCTATAAATACAGCAGCTGTTCAAAATGCAGAAGTTGTAGTTGAGAGCTCAAAAAAATTTGGATCGCAATGCATTGTGGTTGCGATAGATGCTAAAAAACATGGAAATAAATGGGAAGTTTTTACTCATGGTGGTAGAGAAAATACCGGAATTGATGTAATAGAATTTGCAAAAAAAATGGAAGAGTGTGGAGCTGGAGAACTACTGGTTACTTCAATGGACAGAGATGGAACTCAAATTGGATATGATATTGATTTAATTTCAAAAATCTCATTGAAAGTAAATATACCTTTAATTGCGTCTGGAGGTGTTGGTAATTTAGACCATTTAGTAGATGGAATAAAATTGGGAAAGGCAAGCGCTGTGTTAGCTGCATCAATATTTCATTACGGAAAATATAGTATTAAACAAGCTAAAGAATATTTGAAATCAAAAAACGTTTTAGTAAGATTATAAAATGCTAAAAGAACTTGAAGAACTTATAAAAATCATCAGAAGTCGAAAAAATAAACCTCAAGATAATTCATATACGAATAAATTACTAGCAGATAAAAAACTTAGTCTTGATAAAGTTAAAGAAGAGATTGAAGAATTAATCGAGTCTGTTGAAAAAGATAAAAATAAACTTCATGAAGCCGCAGATGTAATATATCATTTGTTAGTTTATTTGGAATCAAATGAAATTAAAATAGAAGATGTAATGAAGGAACTAGAAAAAAGAAAAAAATAAATTTAAAATGAAATATGATGAAAATAATATTTTTGCAAAAATTCTTAGAGGTGAAATTCCTTGTAAAAAAATTTATGAAGATAAATTTATATTATCTTTTCACGATATTAATCCACAAAAAAAAGTTCATGCTTTAGTAATACCCAAGGGTAAATATGTTGACTTAGATGATTTTAGTACCAATGCTTCTTCTGAAGAGATGGTTGGTTTGTTAAAAGGTATTAATACAGTTGCTAAAAAATTGGGAATATCAGTTGATACTGGTAAAGGTTATCGGACATTATCTAATATTAGTCTAGATGGTGGTCAAGAAGTTCCGCACCTACATTTTCATTTATTTGGTGGTGAAAAAGTTGGTAAGATGGTTGTGTGAATCAAGTTATTGATAGAAATTATTTAGAAATAAATTCCATCGAAGATTTAGTTGAAAGCACATTGCCTCAACTAGAATGTACAATTAACTTAATTAATTCAAGTGATTATCAAATTAATAAATTTTTTTATAAAAATATTGGTAAGAAATATAAATGGGTTGATCGTTTAATCTGGTCGGATAAACAATGGATAGATTATTCCTCTAATCAAAATGTAGAAACCTATATTTTAAAAGTAAAAGAGGATTTAGCTGGTTATTTTGAGCTAATTTTTCATGAAGAAACGAATGAGATAGAAATAGCTTATTTAGGTCTCTTAGAGGAATATCATAATAAAAATTTAGGATCTTTTTTGTTGTCTACAGCAATTAAAAAATCCTTTAATAAAAACATAAAAAGAACCTGGGTACATACTTGTACTTTAGATCATGAAAATGCATTAAAAAATTACTTAGCAAGAGGGATGAAGATTTTTAAAAAAGAAACTATTTCAATCTAATTCATTGAAGGAAGTTTAAATAAATTTTTTTTTAAAATTTGATTTTTCTTTATGGAAGATAGGTAAGTAATATTAAGATTTTGATATATATCTAGCACTTGCCATCCAACTAGATTATAATTTCTTTTATCAAAAAAAACATTAAATTCATTTTCATCTTTTAGAATAGTAAAATTTATATATTTGTTATCTATAATTCTTTCATTTAAGTTGTTAATTTCATTAATTAAAAAATTTTTATCTAAAATATGTTCCAAAGGTGTTTTTGTAATTGGATAAAGATAATAACTTCCATTATTTGTTTTTATAACTAATGATTTTCCATTAGATACAAGTATTTTTTTATTATTAAGATTATAATTACAAAAAATTTTTTTTGGATATTCTATTGTGCAATTTCCAGTTTCAATTTTTCCATTAATATTTTGTTTGAAATTGAAATTTAAATTTTTGATATTTTTTAAATTTTCAATTATGTTTTCTTTGGTAGTTGCAAAAACATTTGAGGAATAAGTAAATAAAAAAAAAATTATTAAATATTTTTTCATGAAAGAACATCTCTTTTTCCGACATGATTTGCTTTACTAACAACTCCTTCAGCCTCCATCATATCAATAATTCTTGCTGCTCTATTGTAGCCTATTTGTAGTTTCCTTTGTAAAAAAGAAGTTGATGCTTTTCCCTCTGATTTAACGATTTCTAAAGCTGATTCATATAATTGATCTTTATCTTCATGTCCTTTTAAATTTTGTGCAGCCTCTTTTTCATCTGCAAAATTTAAAATTTCATCTACATAATCTGGTTCTGCTTGATATCTTAAAAAATTATTTATTTTTTCGATTTCATTATCAGATACAAAAGGTGCATGAATTCTTATAATTTTATTAGCTGATGACATATATAACATGTCTCCTTTCCCCAATAATTGTTCTGCTCCTTGTTCACCTAAAATAGTTCTACTATCTATTTTAGATGTTACTTGAAAAGAAATTCTGGTTGGAAAATTAGCTTTGATGGTTCCAGTAATAACATCTACACTAGGTCTCTGAGTTGCCATAATTATATGAATACCGGCCGCTCTAGCCATTTGAGATAATTTTTGAATATAATTTTCAATTTCTTTGCCAGCAACTAGCATTAAATCAGACATTTCATCAACAACGACAACTATATATGGCATTGGAAGCTTATGTTTAGCATTATAGCTATCAATATTTCTAACTCCTTCTTTGGTCATTAATCTGTATCTACTTTCCATTTCTTTTACGACCCACCCAAGTACAGAGGCAGCCTTTTTAGGTTCTGTAATTACTGGACACAGTAAATGCGGAATACCTTCATAAGTAGATAGCTCTAACATTTTTGGATCAATCAAAATAAATTTACATTTTTCAGGTGTGTGTCTGTATAAAAGGGACAATATTATAGTATTTATACAGACTGACTTGCCTGAACCAGTAGTGCCAGCAATTAACAAATGTGGCATAGAAGCTAAATCTCCTACTATTGGTTTTCCAGAAATATTTTTACCTAAAGCTATAGGTAGTTTTATTTCTTTTTTTTTGAAATCTAAATTATTTAATATTTCACTTAAATAAACATTTTCTCTAGAAGCATTAGGCAGCTCGATTCCGATTGTATTACTTCCGGGTATTGTAGCTATTCTAGCTGAATCGGAACTCGTATTTCTTGCTATATCATCAGAGAGATTTATAATTTTAGATACCTTTACTCCAGCAGCTGGTTCAAATTCATTTAAGGTAACAACTGGACCGTGACTTACTTTTTTAATATTACCGTTTACACCAAAATCTAATAATATTTTTTCTAAAAACTCAGGATCATTGTTTTCATCTTTATTTGACCTTTCTCTTTCTTTTTTTGTTGGTGTTTTTAATAAATCTAAATCTGGCAGTTTAAATTTTATTTTTTCATTTTCTTTTAATTTATCTGCTTTAATAAAAGGTAAATCTTCTTGAATTAAGTTTTTAATTTCATCTTGTGGTAAGTATGTGTTAATTATTTCACTTTTATCGGTATAATTTTTCTTTTTATTAAATAAATTTAAAACTTGTTTTAATAAATTCCAAGTTTTTTTAGGACTAAAATTCATACTAATTAAGAATAAACTTATAATTAATAAAGTTAGTATATAGTAAGTAATATTTTCATTAATGTTTATTAAATTATCTAAAAAACTTTTTTCCAGATAGCTACCAACAAAACCTCCATTTCCATTTATGTAGAGACTAAAAGCATTTTCATAAAAATGACTAAAATATAGAGATCCAAAAATAAGATATAAGGTAACAAAAAATAAACTTTCTATAATTAAAAAAAAATTCTTACTTTTAAAAATATTTATTCCAGTAAAAAAAAATGTCACAGGAACTAAATATGAAATTAGTCCGATTGATTGAAAAAAAATATCTGAAACATAGCTTCCTTGAAAACCAAGGATATTTTTAATTTCCATATTTTCAGGAAATATAAAATTAGGATCATTTGGTGAATAAGAAATTAGTGCAATAAACAGTAATATTCCAAATGATAGAATTATTATCCCAAATATTTCTATCAATCTATTAATTGTAAATTCTAGTGTTATATTAGCTATTTTTTTTATGTTCATAATTTAATGAATCAAATTTACCACTTTGTATCATCTAATTTTTGTTGTTAAAATTAATTTGTTATGAAAGTTTGTATTTTAGGTGACGGATTAGTAAGCTTAACATTAGCAAAAGTACTAGTCTTAAAAGGTATATCAGTTGATATATTTTTTAATAGTAAAATAAAAAAATATAGTTTTACACGCACAATCGGTATAGCAAAATCTAATGTTAATTATTTAGATAAAAAAGTTTTAAGTATTAGAAAAATTTTATGGAATATAAAAAAGATTAAAGTTTACACAGAAAATTTTAAAAAAAATGAAATACTAAGTTTTTCTAATTCTAATGATTATACTTTTTCTATGGTTAAAAATAATGAATTTTATGATATCCTAAAAAAAAATTTAATTAATAATAAATTTGTTAAATTTAAAAAAAATAAAGACTATAAAGAAATAATTAAAGAAAATTATAATTTAATAATCAATTGTGATTTAAATAGTCAAATAACAAGAAAATTCTTTTCAAATAAAATTACAAAAAAATATTATAGTTTTGCTTACACAGCTATCATTGATCATAAAAAAATAATTAAAAATAATATTGCAACTCAAGTATTTACAAATAACGGACCAATTGCATTTTTGCCTATCTCAAATACTCAAACTTCAATTGTTTATTCATTAAGGAACAAGTTAAATAATAATAAATATGATATAAAAAAATTAATTCATAGATTTAATCCAAAATATGAAATCATTAAAATTAATAGTATTTCTAAATTTAAATTAAATTTATCAAACTTAAGAAATTATTATAAAAACAATATTTTAGCTTTTGGAGATTTGCTTCATAAGATCCACCCACTTGCTGGACAAGGTTTTAATATGTCTTTAAGAGATATTAAGTGTCTTTCCCAGTTGATTGATGAAAAGACGGATTTAGGGTTAGATCTTGATACAACAATTTGTCATGAATTTGAAAAAAAAATGAAAGATAAAAACTTTATTTTTTCAGTAGGCTTAGATTGGATTTATGAAATTTTTAATATTGAAAGTAAAACTAAAAATGAAGTTTTAAGTAAATCAATAAATTTTTTAGGAAAAAATAAATTTTTAAATTCTTTTTTTAAAAAATATGCAGATGAAGGTTTCATTAGAGAATGATTTTATTGCAAAGTAGTATTGTTATATTGATCATAGGTGTAAGTGCTTAAAATTTCTGCAATTTTTATTTTTCTTATATTTAAATTTGTAGCTTCTAGTAAGGCTTGTTTTTCCTCTAAACTAAAAGGTGAAGCCATAGCTAAAGCATTTATTATTTCATCTAAACTTTGTTTTTCTAAAGCTTTCCAATTAATTATAAATCCTCTTTTCTCAAATAATGTTTTTAAGTCTTTAAATATTATTTTTAGATCAGAAAATTTTAATTCCTCTTTTTGATCATTAAGATCATGTAAATAACTATCAAAATTAATTTCATATTCTCTATATTTTTTGTTATTTAATATTTCATTATTAATTTTAAATCTAATTAGTCCTTTTAAATCTATCAAATAACGTCCATCTTCTGTTTCTTTGAAACTTGTTATTTTTCCTAAGCAACCAATTTTATGAAGATCAGATGAATTTAAAGGATTTTGATTTTTTGATAATTTGGGTTGTATCATTCCAATTAATTTATTTGTTTTCATACTATCGTTAATCATATCTACATATCTTTGCTCAAAAATATTGAGTGGTACAGTAGTTTTAGGAAAAATGATAAAATTACTTAATGGAAATACTGCAATTTTTTTTGGTAAATCTTCTTTTTTCATTTTTTTTTAATATATCATATTTAAATATTCTTGCCACTCTCTTGGTGCAGATTGTCAATTAAAAAATAAAATCTAATAAAAATATTTTTATAGTAAAAAAGATTATAAAAAAATAGATCAAACATTTTGTTGGCACACTACAGTATAAATTATAGTTATTTTGTCTCTTGCTTAATTTTTAAAAAGCTACTACTTTCAATACTTATAGAACAAGCGGGTATAGCTCAGTGGTAGAGCGTCTCGTTGCCAACGAGAAGGTCGAGGGTTCGACCCCCTTTGCCCGCTCCATTATAAATACTTTTATGATACTTTGGATTTCATCTTATCCCAAAAGTGGAAATACATATATAAGATCTTTTTTGGCTTCATATTATTTTACAAAAAAGGGCAAATTTGATTTTAATTTATTGATGAATTTGCCACAATTCCCTTCTACGAGATTTACAAAAAAAGATTCATTATCGTTTATAGAAGCCTCTCAAAATTGGATTCCAAATCAAAACTTTTTCTTTGATAAAGGAAAATTTTTTTTTTTAAAAACACATAATTCTTTAAATAAATATTACGGTCAAGATTTTACAACATCAGACCAAACAATAGGGGCAATTTATATCGTTAGAGATCCTAGAAATATAATTTTATCTATGTGTAATCATTATTCATTTAGTATAGATTATGCACTTGAATCAATGTTAAATAAAGATGCTTCTTTATCACAGAAAGCAGCTAATGGTGATTGTAGTAATTTTACTTATCTTGGTTCGTGGGATCAGCATTATAAATCTTGGAAAGATAATAAAAAATTTAAAGTATTGTTCGTTAAATATGAAGATTTAAAAGAAAACAAAATAGAGATTTTTAAAAGAATAATTAGTTTTGTAAATCAACTTAAAGGTAGTAAAAAAACTATTGATGAAAAAAAATTTTTAAATTCTGTTACTTCGACTAATTTTGTAAATTTAAAAAATAAAGAAATTAATGAAGGTTTTGAAGAAAGTACAGCAACTAGCAAAGGAGATAAAATAAATTTTTTTAATTTAGGTTTTAAGAGTAAATGGGAAAATATGTTACCTAAAGAAATTGTATTGAAAGTTAATAAATTTTTTGAAAAAGAATTGAAGGAATTAGGTTATTTAAAAAATGAATGATTTGTTAAAAAAAAAATGTGTACCATGTGAAGGAGGTATAACTCCATTTGATATTTCCAAAATTCATAAATATCAAAAAAAGGTAGATGGCTGGGAAGTCTTAAAAAATGATAAAAAGATATTCTTTTTAGAAAAGAATTTTAAATTCAAAAATTTTATTGAAAGTCAAAATTTTATTAATCAAGTAGGAAAGGTTTCAGAAGAGGAAGGTCATCATCCTGATATTAAATTCGGATGGGGATATGCAAAAATAAATATTACCACACATGCAATTGAAGGATTGTCAGAAAATGATTTCATTTTAGCTGCAAAAATTGATAAAATTTTTAATGTCTGAAATGTCTAGTTTTAGAAAAAACTAATATAGTATTGGTATCATTTGCAAATTTAATTATTTCTTTATCTCTTACAGAGCCAGCTGGTTGAATAACTGCAGAAACTCCTGATTGTACTAATTTTTCAATTCCATCTACGAAGGGGAAGAAAGCATCAGAGGCAGCAACTATTTCAGTATTTGGGTTTATAAATTTTTTCATTTTATTTACTGCAATTTGACAACTATCTAATCTACTTGGTTGACCTGATCCAATACCTATAGTTGTTTTGTTTGACACTAAAACAATAGCGTTAGATTTTACAAATCTACATACATTAAAAGAAAATATTAAATTTTCAAATTGAGATTTAGTAGGTTTTTTTTTAGAAACAATTTTAAAATCTTTTTTTTGAATTTTTTTAATATCTTCCGATTGTATTAATATTGTATCATTAGAAGAATTAAATCTTAAATTTTCATTTAGATTGAAATTAGATGAATCAATTATTCTTAAATTTTTCTTTTTTTTGAGTATTTTTAAAGCGGTTTTATCAAAACCATTACCAATAACGATTTCTAGATAAATATTATTTAATTCTAAAGCTAAACTTTTATTTATTTTAAAATTACAGGAAACAATTCCACCAAAAGCACTTACAGGATCACATGCCAAGGCTAATTTGTAGCTCTCTAGTTTATTTTCTATTATAGAAACTCCACAAGGATTTGAATGCTTTATTATAACCGTACCAATATTTTTAGGTAAAGATTTAGATATTGTCAAAGCAGCAAATATATCATTATAATTATTATAGCTAAGCTTTTTTCCATGAAGTTGTTTTATATTTAGCGTTTTATTTTTTGAATAAATAGCACTCTGTTGGTGTGGATTTTCACCGTAACGAAGTTTTTCAATTAAATTGCCGTATATAATTTTTTTCTGTTGAAAGAGGTTATTATTGATTTTATTAAAATATTCAGAAATTAAAGCATCGTAATAAGCTGTTTCTGCAAAAGCTAATCGAGACATTTTTTCTCTAAATTTTAGTGAAGTTGATCCTTTATTTAAATTTAACTCTTTAACCAGTTCTTTATATTGGTCGCTTGAAGTAATAACGGTTACATCGTTATAATTTTTAGCTGCTGCTCTTACCATAGCAGGACCTCCAATATCTATATTCTCGATAATCTTTTTATGATTTTTTGTAGTCTTTAATGTGTCTTCAAATGGATAAAAATTCACTATTACAAGGTCAATGTTTTTAAAATTATTTTTATTTAAATCTTTTTTATGAGATTTATTTTGTCTTTTATTTAATATACCTGCGTGTATCTTTGGGTGTAGAGTTTTTATTCTTCCATCTAAAATTTCAGGTGAGTTGGTATATTCAGAAACTTCTTTACAATTATATTTTAGTTTTTTAATTGTTTTAAAAGTTCTACTAGAACTAATAATCTCAATTTTATATTTTTTTAGAATCTTTAGAAGTGATTTTAAATTTTTTTTGTCTGAGACTGAAATAAGTGCTCTTTTAATTTTTTGCATTACAATTTTGTTAATTCCCAATAAATATTCTCATTTTGATTATTTGTAATTCCAGAAATAAAAATATTTTGATTTTGTATATATGAATTTTTATTACCGAAATATAAACCATTATCAATATTTATATCAAAGTTATTACAAGCAAATTTCCATCCCTCATTTTCCAATTCAATTAGAATAGTTTTGTTATCTTGAGTTTTCATTAACTTTATAGTTGGTTCTAAGTGAAATCTAATGTCAAATTTAATATTAACATTTGATTTTTTATTTAAAATTTTATCTATGCCAATAAATTTATTTTTTTCTGGATAAAATTCAATTTCTCTTTCATGGATTGAGTTATATTTTTTTAGATATCCATTGTGTGAAACATTAATTTTCCAAAAATTTTTTTCAAAAACTATATTTTTTTTTAAAATTTTTAAATCATCATTAAGAATAAAATTATTTCTGTCAATTTTTTTAAAATGACATGAAGAATGATCATCGATGATTAAGGTATTATGTGTAGCAGTAGATTTTGATAATTCTTTTAGTTTAAAATTTTTATTCTCATAATATCCACAATTACTAATTAATTTTTTTCCATTTGAAATTATTTCAAAAGACATCGCACCGGATTGGTAATTTTTTGAAAAATTTAAATTTGGTGAATTACCTACATCCATTATTAAAGAAATTTTTTTATTTTTTAAAATTACATATCCTCCAAATTCTTTATTTTCATTTTTAAAAGTATAACCAAATCTTTTTAAGTAATGATCAAATTCAGAATTATTAGATATATTATTTCCATTAAATAAAATATCGGATTTAATATTTTGCCATACAAAGGCGTAACCTTGACCTAAATAATATATAGTCTCATTAATTTGATCTGGAATAGTAATTTGAGCTTCTTTGAACCATTCTCTAATCAAAATAAAATACCTTAAATAAAATATAAGTTGTTTAATACTTCTTGATTTTGGAAAACCTTGATTGTCTAATGAAAAATTTGAAATTTTCTTTAAAAGATTCAATCCAAAAGTTAGGTAATTTTTTTCTTCTTTATAGCAAAGTCCAACTAGTATTATTGCTGCACATCCTATCATTTTATCATCTATTAAATCTGACTTATTTATTTCATTTTTTAGATGATTAGTTTGTTTTTGTATCATTCCATTAAATTTTTTTTGATATTCTTCATTTATCTCTTCATAGGTAAGATTATGACTTGAAAGCCAGGCTATTATTCTTTTAGAAGTTAAATCAAATTCCCAACTTTTAGAATTATATTTAAAATTTTTTTTTATCCAATTTAAGATAATGGACTGAGTAGTTTTTTTTGAAGATTTTAAATCTAAGCTAAAAAACCAATAAAAATTATTTAATTTTTTAAATTCATTCTTTTTAATATTTTCTTTATCCCATAAGTTTTCAATTGAAATATCGTTAATGTTAATTTTTTTTTTTTGATATTTAATTATAGAAGATAAAAGGTGAGGACTGGGTTTATAAACTAAATTTTCATAATTAATTTTTGATATTTTTTTGTCATAGTAATTAGAATTTAAATAAATAATTCTAATATTATTTTTTATATTCTGAAAAAATTCATTAATGAAATTTAAAGAATTTCTTAAAATCATTCAATCAGACTGATTTTAATAGTTTGATATTTTTTTTAATATCTCCATTATTGCTTTTAAATATTGTAGTGCCAGAAACTATTATGTTGGCACCTGCTTCTATTACAGATTTAGAGTTTTCAAAATTAATTCCACCATCAATTTCAATATCAAAATTTAATTTATGATTTTTCTGTATAGTTTTTAATTCCTGAATTTTTACTAAAACTTCAGGCATAAATTTTTGGCCACCAAAACCTGGGTTAACACTCATAATTAATACTAAATCAATATTATTTAAATATTCTTTAATAACATCAACTTTAGTTTTTGGATTAAGAGATACTCCAACCTTTTTTTTTAATTTTTTAATTTTATATATAGATTCAATTAAATTATCAGTTGCTTCTGGATGAATAGTGATGATATCTGCCCCAGCATCAGCATAGGCTTCTATATATTTATGAACAGAGGAAATCATTAAGTGAACATCAAATTTTAAAGAGCAGTGTTTACGTAGTTCTTTGATAACAGGAGGACCAATTGTTAGATTAGGAACAAAGTGACCATCCATTACATCCACATGGACCATATCAGCTCCACCTTCCTCCAGTCTTTTTATTTCAGTCCCTAATTGACTAAAATCGGCTGATAAAATTGATGGTGAAACTTGTATTTTTTTCATTGATTATTAGTTTTACTAGTATCAATTTTTAAAAATTAAATGAATTAAAAAATTGATAAATTTGTCTAGAAATTTCGCTTTCAAGAGGAAATGACAACATGCCCATCACAGAATATCCTAAGATCCATGGCATTAAGTAAAATCTTATCATGAAAAAGAACCAAGCCACATATATTGGTATTAAAGGTCCAATGATAAAAGAAGGCGTTATTGGTTTAAATAATTTAATAATAGGATTTGTATACTTAACAAATACTTTCATAAAAAAAAAATCAGAATCTTCTCTTTGAAAAATGTTCATTGCAACTCTTCCTATTAAAGTCCACATAATAATTCCAAGTAGATAATCTATAAAATAAATTAGAGGATGAAAGTTCGCTGACATTTAAAATTTATATTTGAAAATGAATTGAAATAAAAGGGGCGAAATTAATCGCCCCTTAAAAAGATTATTTAGTGTTGTTTACCTAGAATTGATCTACCACTTGGTATACGTACTTCGTCTACCATTTTTTGAGTTGCTTTATCTGGCTCTTGAGTCATTAAACTCACTACAACCATTGCAACAAAACTAACAGCTGATCCGAAAATACCGAATGTTAACTGTGTAATTCCTAAGAATCCACTTCCACCAGTTCGAACCCAAACTAAGTACCAAGTACCAGCAGCTAGACCTCCTAACATACCAGCAATTGCACCTTGTCTGTTTGCTCTTTTCCACCATACACCAAGTACAAGTGGGAAGAATAATCCAGACATCGCAAAGTCAAAAGCCCAGATAACCGAACCT
>MDSW01127975.1_pt1 | contig 12831 bp, 13 predicted proteins | sample 811171 | NCBI WGS metagenome assembly MDSW01 (sample SAMN05326641, study PRJNA326480) | marine metagenome | isolation source: seawater | place: Atlantic Ocean: North West | collected 2012 | reverse complement strand
TGTTGAAAATAGCGGAACTGGTTGTCATGGCCGCTGGGATACTGCCGGTAGAGCAGGGTGGGGGCAATGCTTTGCAGCCGCCCCAGTTGATTGGCATGGCGGAAGTTGTAGCCCAGAATCAGATCCGGCTGCAGCCCGGCGATCACTTCCAGATTGGGATTGCCCCGATGCCCCACGTCCACCACGGAAGCCGGCAACGGCGGCCGGTTGGAATGCCACTTGTGGTAGCCGGGGACACTGGCCACCCCCACCGGGGTAATGCCCAGGGTCAGCAGGATTTCCGCCTGGGACCAGGTCAGGGCCACAATGCGCTGGGGCGGTTGCTCGAAACCGGTGCTGCCGGCGTCGTGGCGGATCACAATGGCGTCAGCGTTGGCAGTGAATATCAGCAGGCAGAGTAGGGCACCGACCCGGATTGGCGTGTTCTGCATCAGCCTCTGACTCCCGGATCCTGATACAGACTGGCCTGCAGCAGCGGACGGTTCTGACCCGGCACCCGCAGAAACTGGCAGGACAGGTTGAATACCTGCTGCAGCAATTCCGGATCCTGCAGCACGGAAATGCTGCCGGCGCTGTGCAGGCCACCCTCCTGCATTACAATTACTTCATCGCACCACTGAATGGCTTGATTGAGGTCGTGGATCACCAGCGCGATGGTCTTGTTCAGTGACTGATTCAGGCGTTTGATCAGTGCCATTAATTCCAGTTGATGGCTCAGATCCAGAAAGGAATTGGGTTCATCCAGCAACAGCAGCCCGGAGCCCTGGGCCAGTACCGTGGCCAGCCATACCCGTTGCATCTCCCCGCCGGAGAGGTGGTCCACCGGCCGGTTGGCCAGGGCCAGCATTTCGGTCTGGCGCAGGGCCTCGGTCACCGCCGCTTGATCCTGGGGGCTCAGATTGGCCCAGGGGGGCAGATGGGGGAAGCGGCCACAGGCGGCCACCTCTTCCACGGTCATGCCGCTGGGGCGTTCGGAAGACTGGGGCAGATAGGCCAGGGCGCGGGCCAGTTCCCGGCGCGGCCAGCGGCTGAGAGGCCGGTCGCCAAGGCTGACGGCACCGCGATCCGGTGCCATGGCCCCCACCATCACTTTCAGCAGTGAGCTTTTGCCGGAGCCGTTGGGGCCCACGATGGCGGTGATTTTGCCCGGTGTCAGTGCCATGGAAACCGCATTCAGGATACGCTTGCCGCCGCGACGCACAGTGACCTGATTCAGCGTGATCATAGAGTGTTGTCCTGCCTGTCCCAAAAAATCATCACAATGATAATGCAAATAATTATCATGTGCGATATGTTGGCGCTATAGATGTTGAAAAAACACGCGGCAGGACAGAGATCAGGGTGTGGTTAAGGCGGGATCAGGGTGTAATTAGGGTGTGGTTAGGGTGTGGCGAGAGAGAGCAACTGCAGAGGATAAAGATCCGCTGAGGATCCCCGGGGCGTAAATCGGTTACAGCCAGCGGCGCACCCGCTGACAATATTGGGTGTAGGGTTCGCCGAATCGCTGCTGCAGAGCCCGTTCCTCGGGAATTATCTGAAACCGGTTCATATAGGGAACAAACGCCAGTGCCAGCAGGATGGCCGCGGCGTTATCCAGATACAGGCCCCAGGCCAGCAACCAGGATAAGAACCCCAGATACATGGGGTTGCGGCTGTAGCGATAGATGCCATTGGCCACCAGGGCGGAGCTGTGATGGGGGACCCGGGGATCCACCGTGGTTCGGGCCCGGCGGAAACTCACCACCCCGGCGAGAGCCGCCGCGAATCCTATCAGCCCCATCAGGACGCTGTTGTACGCCCGCCAGGAAAGGGGAATACCCAGATCCGGCGTGACCCGGTGCGCCAGCCACATGAGCAGCCCAAACAGGGGCACCAGTGCCAGTGGCGGGATTTTCAGTTCCAGTGAAGTCATTGGGATCTCAACCGCTTTTCCAATCCTTGCCCCACTCAATATCCAGGATACGTCCCTCAGGGTTCACCTGCAGGGTAATGGCCTCCAGCTCCCCATCCCCTTCCATGGGCAGGTACACCCAGTGGCCGAAGGCGTCCTCATCCACCAGCTGCAGGGCCTCGGCCACCGGGGCCACATCCTCGGTATCAAAATGCACTATCATCTCGTCGAAAGCCTGTTCCAGATCCCCCGCGGAAACCTGTTCTGCCAGCTGCGGAGCCAGTAACCCATGGGCGGCGCTAAATTCCCGGGCCGCCAGCATCACACCAAAGCGAATGATGTTCAGCCGGGCGGTGTCATCCAGTGTGGTCATAACAGCATCTCTGGAAATTAGGAATGGAGTTTGTTTTTCAGGTAACGAAACTCTGATATCACTAAACCCTGAGTTTGGCAATGGGTCGCTTCCCGTCTATGCGCGAGCGGCGCTCTCTACAGCGGCTTTTCCCAGAATTCGGCACAACCGGCGGCCGGGTCCAGCTGATAGCGGTGGAAACCCAGGCCTTCATAGAGCCGCCGCGCCGGCTGATTACCGGAAAGTACTTCCAGAGTGAGTTTGCAGCAGCCCCGGCTGCGGGCCTCCGCGGCCACCTGATTGAGCAGGGTCCGGCCCACGCCCATACCCCGGTAATCCCGTTGTACCACCAGGTCATGAACGTTAATCAGGGGGCGGGCAGCGAAGGTGGAAAAGCCCTCCAGGCAATTGGCCAGCCCCACCGCCCGGCTGCCGCGGTAGGCCAGAATACTGAAAGCATGGGGCCGTTTGGCCAGTTCGTTGATCAGGGTTGCCTGCACCGGCTCCGGCGCGCCGCCGCCCATGGGATCAAGGGCGTATTCCCGCAGCAGGCGCAGCAGCGCCCGGGCCTGTTCCGGATCCCGGTAATCCACCAGCCGGGTGTCAACGAACACCGCTGTCCTGAGTGACCGGCTTCAATCGCAGCAGTCGGCCATTGTCTTCGTCCGTCAGCAGGTACAACAGACCATCGGGCCCTTGCACTACATCGCGGATGCGATCCCCCACCGCGTCCTGCAGCATGCGCTCTTCGCCCACCACTTCATTACCATCCAGTTCCAGACGCACCAGCTGGCGGAACTTCAGGGAGCCCACAAACAGGTCACCCCGCCACTGAGGGAAGGCGGTCCCCGTGTAAAAGGTCATACCAGAGGGGGCGATGGAGGGTACCCAGTAATACAGTGGTTGCTCCATGCCTGGCTTCTCCGTACCTTCACCAATTTTGCCGCCGCCGTATTTTTCGCCGTAGGTGATCACCGGCCAGCCGTAGTTTTCGCCGGGTTCAGGAATGTTGATCTCGTCACCGCCCTGGGGGCCGTGCTCGTGAATCCACAGGGCGCCGGTCGTAGGATGCAGGGTGGCGCCCTGAATATTGCGGTGCCCTATGGACCAGATTTCCGGCAGGGCGTTATCCTGGCCCTGATATGGGTTATCCTCGGGAACCCGGCCATCCGGAAAAATACGCACCACTTTGCCGTGGTGGTTATCCAGGGTCTGGGCGTCGTCTTTGGCCGAGAAGCGCTCCCCCAGGGTGATAAACAGATAACCGCCGGAGAATACCAGTCGGGAACCGAAATGGGCGCGGGATACGTATTTAGGCTCCTGACTGAAAATCACTTCCAGTTCACTGAGCTGCCGGCCGTTTAATTTGCCCCGGGCCACTGCCGTGGAGTTGGTCAGGGGCAGGGAACCCGGTTCGGAGTAACTGAAGTAAATCCAGCCCTGATTGGCTGCCACATCCAGCAGTCCCCCCTGACCGCCCACCCAGATTTCCGGCAGGCCCTGCACCGGCTCACTGAGCTTGCCATCCTCGAAGATACGTAGCTGACCGGAGCGTTCGGTTATCAGAATGCGGTCCGGGGTGACAAAGGCAAGGCCCCAGGGGTGATCCAGGCCGCTGGCCAGGGTTTCCACCACAAAACTGGCCTGTTGGGTCTCGATGGGTGCAGGGCCGGTGTCAGCCGCGGACGGCTCCCCTGCGGTGGCTGAGCTGCCGCCGTTGCAGGCAGTTAAGGCGCTTGCCGTCAGCAACAGCAGCGACAGGTTTCTCACAACAGACAGCAAGGGGACCTCCCTGCGGTATTAACCGCCGAATTCGGTAATAAACTGATCCAGCCGGTCCACCATGTTCATGGAACCCAGAAACAGCGGGCAGCGCTGATGCAGGCTGGTGGGCTCAATATCCAGTACCCGCTGCCCCGGCCCCGCCAGGGCCTTGCCACCGGCCTGCTCAATGAGAAATGCCATGGGATTGCACTCATACAACAGGCGCAGCTTGCCGTTTGGGTAGCGGCTGGAAGTGGGGTACAGATAGATGCCACCCTTGATCAGATTGCGATGGAAGTCCGATACCAGGGAGCCAATATAGCGCGACGTATAGGGGCGTTTGGTTTCGGCATCCTCCTCCTGGCAGTACTTGATGTATTTTTTTACCCCTTCCGGGAAGTGCACATAGTTGCCTTCATTGATGGAGTAGATGGTGCCATCGGCGGGAATCTGTAAATTGGGATGGGAGAGGCAGAACACGCCGATGGTGGGGTCGTAGGTGAAACCGTTGACGCCGTTGCCAGTGGAGTACACCAGCATGGTGGAAGAGCCGTATACCACATAGCCGGCAGCGATCTGGGCGTGACCGGGCTGCAGAAAATCCGCCTCGGTGACCTGGGTGCCCACCGGTGAAACCCGGCGGTAAATGCTGAAAATGGTACCCACGGAAACGTTGACATCAATATTGGAAGAGCCGTCCAGGGGGTCGATCAACACCACGTATTTGCCTTCGCGGTTTTTGGTTTCCTGGAACTTGACGAATTCCTCTTCCTCTTCGGAGGCGATGCCGCACACCACGCCACGCTGGGCCAGGGCGTTCTTGAACCGTTCATTGGCGTAGACATCCAGCTTTTGCTGTTCTTCGCCCTGCACATTGTCATCGCCGGCGGCTCCGGTAATATCCGCCAGGCCGGCTTTGTTGATTTCGCGGTGGAGTATTTTGGCCGCCAGGCGGATGGAGGAAAACAGCGAACTCAGTTCGCCGCTGGCATGAGGGTATTCCATCTGCCGGTCAATGATGAACTCACCCAGGGTCTTAATGATTTCCATTAGAAGTCATCCCATATGGTTGGAAACACGCCTTGCAAAGCCGGTGTCAGAAACCGTTGCATAAAATGGGATCATACCGGTTTCAGGATGGCTTCACCAGCACCGGCCACTGGCGGCGTCGTGGAGTCAAGCAGGCCGTTTGACCCGACGGCAGGCGCCGGGTCGGAGGCGTGGCGCGGTCAGATTGAGGTATTGGCTTTGTCACCCACCAGACGGGTGAGCAGAGCCAGCCCTTTGTCCCGCAGTTGCTGACTGTCCTTTTGCGAGGGATGGAAATCCGGCCGGTAATAGCTCAGGTAATGTTTGCCCAGCTCCGCCGCCAGATCGCGGTGTTGCCACAAGCCCTTAAGCCGCTGGCCCAGGGACCATTTCCGCGCTCGCGGCTGATGGCGACTGGCATGCAGCAGTTGCATGGTATGCATGGTGGAGAAAAAGGTGAACAGCACGGTGGTGACCATCATTTCGCTGACCCGGGTCCAGTAGTCACCCACCTGCTCCTGATAGACATCGAAAGCCACGGCCTTGTGCTCGCTTTCTTCGATGGCATGCCAGATCCACAGGGGTTGCAGGCGTTTGTCCACGCCGTCGATCAGTTCCGGATGCGCCAGCAGGGTCTCGGCAAACAGGGCGGTGAAATGCTCCAGGGCACAGGTTTTTGCCAAGATGCGTTCAGGAGAGTAAATTTCTTCCTGGCGACCCAAACCGATGCGGGTAAAGTTGTCGATCTTATCCACCGGTATGCCCTTGCGGGTCATCATCGTGTTAAAGGCTTCGTGTTCCTTGCCGTGGTGGGCTTCCTGGCCGATGAAGGCTTTTACCCGCTGGCGCAGTTCCGGATCCCGCAGTGCCTTTTGAAAATGGCGCACCGAGCGCATGAACATACGTTCGCCCTCGGGGAAGGTGCCGGACATGGCGGTGAGAATCATGGTGCGCAGGGGGTCGCCGGCGAACCAGAACAGGGGGATATTGTCATCAAATTCAAAATCCATGCGGCGCACTGGAATGGCGTCAGTGCCAATACGTTTGGCGTTTTGATGCGCGGCGGCGGTCATAACAGTTTCCTCCTGGACGGTATCGGGTCTCATCTTAACTGCTTCCAGTATAGGAGAGCTGTACACTGACAGCCCTGTCCCCTGGTGCATAAAATCAGTCAGATCAGGCCAGTTTGTGCGGGGTCCGTGAGCGGTACGGATCCCGGGGCAATCATCCACAAAAAGGTTGAACCATGCAGGATATTGAGGCAATAAAACAACTAAAAGCCCGTTACTTTCGACTCTTGGACACCAAGCAGTGGGACGGGTTTCGTGAACTGTTCACCAGCGAGTTCGTCAGCGACACCCGGGGGTCCGGTGGTAAAGTTATTGAGGGCGGCGATGAGTTCGTGGCCTTCGTTAAGAAGACCCTGGGCGCAAATCCTACGGTGCATCACGGCCATATGCCGGAAATCGAACTGACCGGCGAGGGGCAGGCGCGGGGCATCTGGGCCATGGAGGATCTGGTGCGGTTTCTGGGCTTTATCGATCTGCGGGGCTATGGTCACTATCATGAAGCGTATCGCAAGGTGGATGGGCAGTGGCGGATTCATTACTCCCGCCTGACCCGCTTGCGGTTGGATGTGCGCATATGGGTACTGCCAATCAAGATACCTCAGTTTGTTATTGCCGGGATGCAGCGCCAGGCGGAGGCCCCGGCCGGAAGGGACCCGGCCTGAGCGACTCCGTCGGAGCGGAAAGGCCCTGGCAACTGCCTGAGAAACTGGAAAGGAGGAGAATGATGAACGCCAGACTGGTGCTCACGGTGTGGCTGGTTGTGCTGATGCTGGTGGGGTGCGCGGGAACCGGGGACGCGAACGTTCCCACGCCCCTGATGGCGGGCGATTTTGAACGGGTTCTGCTGCTGGCCGACCGGCCCCGTCATTATCGACTCCACGTTCCTCCGGCCGCGGCCCGGGGGGAACCGCTGCCATTGGTGATCATGCTCCATGGTGGTGGCGGCAGCGGTAAGGCGGCAGCGACTCAAACCGGTTGGAGCGCCAAGGCGGATCAGGAAGGTTTTTTGGTGGTCTACCCTGACGCCTTGCCTCCCAATCCGGACCGGCGCAGCAGTTTTGTGTTCAACCCCCAGTTATGGAATGACGGTTCCGACCGCTTTTACCACGGTCAGGCCGAGGTGGATGATGTGGCCTTTATACAGGCCCTGGTGGATGAGCTGGCGGCCCAATTCCCATTGGACCGCGGGCGGGTATATGTCACCGGATTTTCCAACGGCGCTTCCATGAGCTTTCGGGTTGCCGCCGCCCTGCCTGAAACAATCAGCGCTATCGCGCCGGTGGCGGGTGCTCTTTGGTTCGATCCGCCCCGCCTGTCGCCGCCGGTGCCCATGCTTTATATCACCGGTACTGAGGATTCGCTGAATCCCCTGGACGGCGGTGTGCCCAGGCTGGCCAACGGCGGCAGTGACCAGGTGCGGTCCAAGGCCAAGCCGCCAGTGCGGGAGTCGGTGGAAAAATGGGCCCGGGCGCTGAAATGTCAGTCCCAGCCGCAGCAGGTCGTGGCGCCCGCCGGGGTCAGTCGTGAGCGCTTTGGACCCTGCGCCGGTGATACTGAGGTGGTTTATATCCAGGTGGAAGGGCTGGGTCATACCCGGGCCGGTGGACGCAGTCTGCTGCCGGAATTTATGGTGGGGGCCCGTTCCGATGTGATTGGTGCCACCGATGTGATCTGGGAGTTTTTTCAGCGGTATCAGCGCTCCGCAGCGGTTACGCCCGGGGTTGGTGCGGCGGGGAACGCAGCGCCGGATTCCGTCGAGGAATGATCGGGGGTCTCTTTGGTGATATATTTGGCAATGCACTCGATAGCTGCAATATCCAGACAAAAAAGGGAAGCCCTAAATTATGTTCAGTCATCTGATGCTTGGCGCCAATGATGTGGCCGCTGCAAAACAGTTCTACGATGCCATACTGGTGACCCTGGGGCACCCCGCCGGCAACATTGACGACAAAGGCCGTTGCTTTTATGTGACACCCACGGGTGTGTTAGGGATTACCAGACCCATTGACGGTAACCCGGCTACCCATGCCAACGGGGGTACGGTGGGATTCACGGCGCAGAACGAAGCGGAAGTGGATGCCTGGCATGCGGCTGGTTTGGCCAACGGCGGTAGCGAATGCGAGGATCCGCCGGGAATTCGGGAAACCTCCTTTGGCCCGATCTATGTGGCGTATCTGCGTGATCCGGCGGGTAATAAACTTTGTGCCATGTACCGGCCGGCAGCCTGAACGGCTACCGGCCATTGGCGCTTATTCAGGATCGAACAACGTAGTGGCTTCCGCCGCGGCGATAATCAAGTCGGCGTCTTCCGCCATCAGATAGCCGTCAGCCACCGCCTGTAGTGCGGAGTCGGTAACGGCCGCTACATAATGCGCTTTGCCTGCGTACAGTGAATTCAGGGTGGCCCGGTCGAAGAAGCGGGTTTCACCAAACAGGAAGCAGATATCCGATTCGTTCTGCTCGCTGGAGTTGTCCCCGGACATCAGTGCCACCGGTACGTCCATGTAGGGGCTGCTGACACCGCCGATGGCATTGCCCAGGGAATCCCGCTCAATGGCATCCTCGCTGGCGTTCACCAGCAGCCGCGGTGCCGACGGTGGCGGCGTGCCGTTTATCAGCCACTGGTTCAACGCGTGCAGTGCGGCGTGGCCCAAAAAATGATGCTGGGGGGCCGTGTTAATGGGATCCGGACAGAAGCCCATCACCAGGCTGGGATTGTAGGTCTCATAGATTTTGGCCGCAGCCACTTTGCCTTGATCCAGGCCACCGGCGGTGGTTAGGTACAGATCCGCATGGGCGGTACCCGCCACCTCCCACAGTCGGAAACCGGGGCTGTCGGGCTGGCGGCTGCTGTAGGCGCCCAGTTTAAACAGGTCGGTTTCCGTCTGCAGGTTCAGCACCGGTTTGCCCAGGTCATCCCGCACCGTCACCACTTCCGGCGTGGTAATGTATTCCTGGGGCGCCTGGGACAGGGGCGCCGAGGCACCGCCAAAGTCCGGAATAAAGCCCAGTCGACTGTGAATAAAATATCCGTCAAACAAATCCTCAGTGGGTTCGAAAGCGTTGGCATAGGTCAGTAGCCGGGTGGCGGACTGGGATTCCCCGGCGGCAATCAAACGTTCCACCTGCAGATCCCCCAGGGGTGCCTCCCCCACCGGATTACGAATGGCCCGCGCCGCCTGGGAGAATATATCGTAAGAGAAACTGTCACCGGGATGGGACAGAGTGGCGTAGCGCAGGATATTGATCAGTTTCAGGGGAATGGAAAATCCCAGTGGCGTCGGCAGGGGCGGCTCGCCACCCTCCACGCAAATGCGCTGGGTGGAAATGCCCACCCAGGCGTAACCCCGGCGCAGGATTTCATTATGCAGCATCAGCCAGTCGGTGGCAGTGTCCACGCCGCCGGTGACATTGAGCCATTCCACCACCACGGTGCCATTGAAATCTTCGGGATTCTGCGGCCGGTACACCAGCATGCGGGTGTTGTATTGCGCCGTGGCGGCCGGCTCCACTGACCACTTGCCATCACTGGTAAGGGGAGCGGTATTGACATAGGAACGGGCTTCACCCCGGAAAAAGTATTCCTGCTCCACATAGTCGTAAGGCGCCAGGGAAAAATAGGTGCCGGCCACGAAGGAAGGCCCCAGATTGGGCGCCTTGCTCACCACCGCATTGGGATACTCGGCCTCCAGTTGCGGCTTACAGGCGAGCAAGGCGGGGAGAGCGGCGGCCAACAGCAGGAGCCAGCCGGCGGTACGCTGAAATGTCATGGTTGAACTCACTTCTGTTTTTGTTTTTTTTGGTACTGGCTGCAAGCAGCGTGTCTGACTGTGTCGAACCCGAGACCGGCTACGGCACAGTCAGTGTTTGCTGGTGTTACAGCAAGGTATCCAACAGGCGCGCCATCAGATTCCAGTCGCCGGGGGTGCATTCGGCACACACCGTATCGGCGGTCGGTTCATCATAGGCTTCCGGCGATCCATACAGCACCAGCTCCATCCAGTTCAGTCCGATTTGCGCCACCTCTTCCAAAATTGATGCGGTGGTGGATACTGTCACATGACCACCGATGGTGCGATTTACCACCATGGCGGGAATGTCCTGTGACATGCGTTCGTAATCGGTTCGCGCGGGGCCGCCGGCAATGTCGGTGCTGCCGCCGATCACATAACCTACCGGCACGTCGATGGCTTCCATAACCGAGCGGCTGGAACTGCCGATGGCGCTGGAACCGGAGAGTACAAACACCGCGCTCACCCGGGGATCCTGTGCGGTAAGACCCAGGGCGGTGATACCGCCACAGGAGTTGCCCGCGGCCACGATGCGATCATGGTCGAGCATATCGTTGTAGGGGGACTTTTGAATGTCCCAGTCAATCAACGCCCCGTGATCGGCCACATTGGTTTGTCCCAGAGCGCCACCCTGGTTGGCTGGCGCCTCTGACAGGGCCAGTACCACGTACCCTGCCGCGGCCCAGTTCTTGAACAGGGGCTGCCAGGGGAAATCACTGCGGAAGCAGCCGCCATTGGCCCACACAATCACCGGCAGCAGCTCACCCCGGGCTTCGATGGCTTCGGCCATATCGGCGGGGCGATAGCCGCTGAACCAGGGCTCTTCATTGGGGTTTTCCTGCAATACGTTGAAGCCGGATCCAGTATAGGCATACTCGCAGCCGGCAAGTAGTAACTGGCTGCACAGCCCCACCAGCAACAGCAGGTTGCGCAGGCTTTTCTGCAGGGACAGGCCCAGCAAGGGGCGGGAGGAATATCGGTTTCCCGGGGCGTGATGTGTTTACAGGTTGCACGCGATCCTTCGTGGTAAACATGGTGACAGTCTCTTTTGTTGTTATGTTATAAAAAGGATTGAGTAATTATGTTGTTATCGGTTGATCTGCTTCGGGTGATGGTGAAGGCCACATACCCGTTCGTGACTCAAGCGTCATGTTATAGCGTGACAAGCGGATAGTAAATTGGGTGGCCCGCCCAGTGGCCTTTTTGCGCTGGGGAAATGGCCCCTTGGGGGTAATGCAACAGCTTGATAAAAACATCAGCCCCGCGGCGGCAGTGGCCTAGCCGAGCGACAAGGCAATAATGAGCAAAAAGGTTTTTTTTGTAACTTCTGTTAGCTGTACAGGAGGCGCTTTACTGCGTTCAGTCGGGTGATCGGCGCTCAGGTGGGATTGGCACCGGTGTACCCTTCAGCGATTTTCCGGCCCCGGGATTCTCTCCACCTGTACCTGTTGCCAAACCGGCAATACTGCTGGGCCGAATTGAGTGTAAATAGAGACATCCGCCGCGTCCCGGCCGTAGCCAATGCTGATGTAACCGGAACGTTTTTGCCTTTGGGTGGCATCAAACGTATACCAGCGTCCGCCCACGTAGGCTTCGAACCAGGCATGTAAGTCCATGGGGTGGAGTTGATGCAGATAGCCCACCACCATCCGCGCCGGGATGGCCAGGGCCCGACACAGGGCGATGCCCATGTGCGCCAGATCCCGACACACACCGAACTGCCGTTGATTCACTTCCACTGCAGAGATTGGAGTAGTGCTGGTGCCGGGCTGGTAATCAATATGCTGGCGTACCCATTCCTCAATGGTCTGGATCTGGTCGTAGCCCAACAGGCAACCCTGCGTGATGTCCAGTGCCATGTCACCGAAGCGGTCGGCTTCGCAATAGCGGCTGGGTAACAAATACACCAGAACATGGTCCGGCAGATTCTGGGCCTCCACGAAAGGCGCACCGGGCGCGATGTCCAACGCTTCCTGAATCGCCACCTCTGCCATGGTGTAAATGGAAAACTCGCCCACTGGCGCCGTAAGCCGCTGGCACAGGTTACCGTAATCGTCGGTGAACTCCATCACCGGCACCATCGGCTGCAGCCGGTATTCTTCCCGGGCAATCCATTGTTGAGCGCCGCTACGGGGGCGCAGCATCAGAATAAAGGGGGAGGGTAATGCCATTTCAAAATGCATTTCGCAACTGGCACGTAACCACATAGGCGGCCTCATCCATCGGAGTGTGGGTTGTCGTTGGCGGGTAAGGTTTCAAGCCTATGGGATCGTGGGAGACGGTGCCAGACGGAGTTACAGAAAGAAACAAGCGGTGAGACAGCCTTGCCCGTCCCAGTGTCGGCTTTCTTTACATCTTGGAGATGGTCGGTGGAGAAGGCCGGCGTCAACTATCTGATGTTCTGAGCAAAAAACATACCGGCCTGAGTTTTGCCTAATATTTGAACAGCTGGACTCACCAAGAGGTTAGCCATGAAACCATTGCACTCTATTGTCGCCGCGCTTCTGTTGGGCGCCGGCACTCTGGCCCAGGCGGGCATTATTGATTACGACTTCACCACCTGCGGCGCCAGTGGCGCGACCGGTGGCACTCAGGCCATGTGTGACGCCACTTATAGCGGCACCTCCCTGGAGGGCATGGTCACCGTCAATCAGGGCATCCAGAGCTGGACCGTACCCACCACCGGGCGCTATTCCATTACCGCCGTGGGGGCCCAGGGCTTTTCCGGGCAGGCCGGTTATGACGGCGGTTTAGGGGCTCTGGTATTCGGTACCTTCGACTTCAGTGCCGGCACCATGCTGCAGCTCCTGGTGGGCCAGCAGGGTGTGGGCACCAAGGGGACTGAAGGTGGCGGTGGTGGCGGCTCGTTCGTGGTGAACAGCGTCAATAGCCCGTTGCTGGTGGCCGGTGGCGGCGGTGGTACGCGTACCTCTG
>MDSW01211901.1_pt1 | contig 12832 bp, 11 predicted proteins | sample 811171 | NCBI WGS metagenome assembly MDSW01 (sample SAMN05326641, study PRJNA326480) | marine metagenome | isolation source: seawater | place: Atlantic Ocean: North West | collected 2012 | reverse complement strand
TAGTGCAGTCAAATCTTCGCCCTTGGAACTTCCCTTCTTTGCCATGGTCTCGCCTGAACCTCCATAACGTCGAGTATTCTTGAAGTATTCCACGATATTATTTGCGTTTAAGAATTGAAATATGTCGTATTTTGGGCGGGAATGGTGTTAAGAATTATCATTGCATGGAGAAGTTATGCGAACCAGAACCGTCTTGTTTGTTATTACTCTTTTTGTTATGCAGACCTATGCCATGAATATGAATGCCCCCGACACTGTTCTCGATTTCGAGAGCGATGAATTATCCACCAGTGGGCGTAGTTCGAATGTTATGCCTGCTATTTCGGATGCCATGCAGCAGTACATTCTCGATACTCAAGATCAGAACGGAGATGACGACAACGATGGAGATGGTATCGCTGACAGCGTTGACAAAGACGACGACAACGATTGTATTCCCGATATATGGGACAGTGACCCCGAAGATTTTGACGGGGACGGAATCAATGATGCCGATGACGACGATGATGATGATGATGGAATCAGCGACTCTGGAGAAGTTACTGATACCGACAACATGACAAACATTTACGATTATGACAACGATGGCTATCATGATTGTTCGAGTATGGGAATCCTCCACATGAATATGCTCGATGTACAGGCTAATGTATTGGCTGACGGTTCTGTTTCTTTCACAATCGATGCTTCAGACCTCGTAAGTGGAGAAAGTGCAAGCATGTTCTGGAATTTGATCGATACGGACGACTTTTTGCAACTCAACAATAGCACGACCGGCTTTGTTGTCCCAGCCACTGGCTCTTGGGGAGATAGCGGCACGTGGTATGGCCTTACAGATGGACCATACTGTTTCAATGTCGAACTTTCCGGAAGCGATGCAAGTGGAAACAGCGACGTATTGGACTCCGAACAAGTATGTTTCACAATTGATTCAAGCTCCAATGGCGGAGGCGGTGGATCTGGAGTAGTGGATGATTGTGGGTCAAATTATAACTTTTCATCAATTGATTCTTATGAATTCCCGAATGGAATTTTGCCTGATCAAGATTTCGTGCTCGCAGTCACCTCTACATGTCTTGTGGATGGAGTGCATTATGATATGATGATAATCATCTCTGATTCCAGCAATTCAACATTGCAAACCGAATACTTTGATTGGTTTGGAAGTGATTTAGATGAAACTCATTTTGCAGCTATATCAGGCTTAGGTGCTGGGGATTATTTCCTTTATGTTGATTTAATATCAATTACACACTCTGTGTACTTGGATACATTATTTGTGCCGTTTACTATTGGATCAAGTACAGATGGCAACCAGACTGAACTAGAAGGATATTGTTCATTCCCATCCTTTGGTGCAACACCAACTGAATTACTACCTGGTGATGATTTGACTTTCTCATGGGCCATGGATGGTGACATCAGCCCTCAAGTATACCTCTCAGTTTCAAGTGGCTGGGGATCTCAATACTACTACTCGGATATCGTTCAAAACGATGGTAGCCATACCATCACGCTACCATATTCAATGAACCCGAATCATGATTATGTGATTTACATCGAGAGTAGTTACGACGATAATCGTTCATATCAATGCTGGAAATATGGTTCCATCGATATTCTCTTCGAAGGTGAAGAACCTGTCGAAAATGAAACCGTGCCAACGCCTACCGTTGATGAAACACCGCGTATTTCCATGTGGTTCGGAAAAGTCAACCAGCACAATGAGAATGGCACCTGGATGACAGACCCTGATGGTGTGGCTGGAGCAGGAACATACGCCAACTGGGGTGATGAAGGATGGGGAGATCGAAAACTCGAGTATTGTCAGCGATTCTGGCCAAGCACTGTCGATGTCGTATTGCGGGATTTACCGGAAGAAATTGTCTTCTACACCCGTGGCAACACCGATGGTTACGTCTCAATGAAACCAGTTTGGGAATGCATCCTTGAGGAAGAGCAAGTGCCAGTCCTCACTGGTTCATGCACCATCGATCTCACCGTCACTCCTCAAGAAATTGAGATCGGAGAGACATTGACCATGGAATGGACAATGACGGGTGACATTCCTGCAGAAGTCCGCGTCGCTGTGTCGAGTCATGACAGTGGTATGTGGAATGTTGGCGTGCAGTATCATGTAAGCCAACACATTGCAAATACAGGAATCTTCGAGTATGTCATTCCTGCAGGTATGAATCCGGACCGAGATTACGTCGTTTACGTAGATGCTGTCCTAACCGATGATTTCACAACCTATTGTTGGAAATATGGATCGTTTGACCTTCTCGCCGATAATGAAGGTGCAATCGACGAAGTTATTGACAATCTGTTCAACACCACCGATCGCACACCACGTATCTCAATGTGGCATGGAAAGGTCAATCAACACAATGAGAACGGAACTTGGATGACCGATCCGGACGGTACAGCAGGCGCTGGAAATTATGCCCAATTTGGTAATGATGGATGGGGCGACCGCAAGTTGGAATATTGCCAGCGCTTCTGGCCAGATACCCTTGCTGTTGAACCGATGGGTGCGGAAGAAATCGTCTTCTACACCCGTGGAAATGCACAGGCTTACCTCACCACCAAACCTGTTTGGGAATGTGTTCACGATACCGATGGTGATGGTGAAATGGATAACGTCGATGTTGATGATGATGATGATGGTTGGACCGACATCCTCGAACAAGCGTGTGGAACAAACGAACTTGACGCGAACGATGTTCCTGCTGATGCTGATGGCGACCAAATTTGTGATCTTCTTGAAGAAGCAGCGATCGAAGCGGCCGAAGATTCTGATGGGTTGCCAAGTGTTGGTTTCCTTGCAACCCTCGCCGTCCTCAGTGTTGCCTTTATTCTCGTTTCTCGAAAGGAACTCGAGGAATGAAGATGGACATCGACCTTCACCCAGAACACTCGATTCTCCACGCTCAGGTCCGTAGGGCGAAAGCGAGTCACTGCGTTGATGAATCGGGGCATTTTCTACGCCCTTCAACCTTCAAGGGACCCTCATCGAAAGTCTATCTTGGCGATGTAGCAGAAACGCTTCTGCGCTGTTCAGTGGGTGCTGAAACACCAACGTTCTTGCAAACGCCTGGCTTTGATGAACAACGCTGGATTATGGAGTATACGGCTGGTTCACTCAGCGTCTCGATTCAATCCATGCCTTACTGGGGCTTTGGACTACTGACCTCGGGCTATCGTAACGAAGTGGTGATTCGGGGTCCAGTTGAAGAACGGGCTCGCTTGGTTCATGATTGGGTTGCAGCATTGCAACACAACCCTTGGGAGTTTGCACATCGCGGGTCTGCCAAAAAAGCGCTTCATAGAATCAATTCTTCTCTCAAATCGAACGAGGACAATTGGCGATTACATCAGACAAGGGCTCGGAGTCTTTTGGCCGAGGCCATAGCATCGCTTGATCACCATATCGATCGAATCGAGAAGAAAGGGGATGTTGATGCCAACATGATCGAATTAGCTCGCCTTGAAATCGACTTGGCCCAACAGGCTCTCGCTGATGATAATACGCCCGCAGTAGAGCGAGCACTGTCTCGTGGAGAGGCTGCATTATTACTTCCAATCGAAGAAGATGAAGTCGAGGCTCATGGTTCTATACTCACCATCGAAGAAGATATTCCATTAGTCGATTTGAGTGATGATTCCTCCGAATAAACGCGCGTTGCGTTGATAAAGGGAAGGCAACTCGGAGGGATTGGTCCACATGGCAAAGAAGTCGGAAGGAAGCGGAATCCAGCAAGCAGCAGGATTGATTCGATACTTCGATGAGGAGTCGGAAGAATCGATGCAGATCTCCCCGTTCCAAGTCTACTTTGCTTGTTTCATCATTGGTGGCTTCTTCTACCTCGTCAACGAAGGCGTTGTTCGAGCCATCATGGATTTGTTCTGAGTTTACATCGGACGAATGAGAACGATTTTTTGTTCCTGTTCAGCCATGCATTTTGCAACATGCATTGCTGATGCGAGATTTATGGTCGCACCAATGGTTCGTGTTCCTTCCTCCTCGTGAAGGACCAATCGATGTGTCAATTGGTGCAATACGTCTTGATCAATACGCTCGAAGACCCACTTCTCATCTTCGATTCGAACCAGTGCTGGAACGTCAACAAGTGGCCCCATGCTTTGTTCAACGGTCTTGGTACGGGCTTCTAAGCCTGCAAGATCTCGAAGTGGTTGCCAACGACGTTGCCGTGTTGGTGATTTGATTCTACGATTTTTTTCGACGCCTGCGCGAAACGCTCTGCTCATTCCCATCCCATCCAGAAATCCGGAGATTTCTAGTCGTTGCATCGTCACCTCGCATATAACAAGCGCGACCAAATTGTCTATGATGCGGTCAATTTCTGGGATATATTGTATCAATCCACACCAAACAAGCATTCTGTTGGACGTTTGAAGAACTTATGGCGATATTTTGCAATCAAACGATAACCTATGTTACGAAGTGGTAGAGGAATCAACCAAAGCAATGGGAACCACATTTTGTAATACCATCGCATGTACAAAACACAACGAATACCTGCACCTGAACGAATGTATGGTTTACCATTTCGAATCAAGTAAACCGTGTCTGCATCGCGAAGTTTTGCTGGCAACGTTTGGATGATACGTTGCGCGTCTGTGTCAAGGATTGGCCGATAACCCAGTTGCTTTCCTTTTCCTAAGCGCTTGTCAAGGAACGTTGTAAGCCGATTACACAGACCACAATCACCATCCAAGAATAAGAAATCACGCTGATCATTGACGTTGATTCGCTCGGCCACTTCGATCGACCAAGTTTTGACAGGTAATCCCTTTGAGTAGTGTACCAAATCAGGAGCAAGAACATCAAGGCCCATATCATACGATTCGAGCAAGGAATTGGTTTCAAGATTCACTTCTGCTTCACGGAAGTTCCACGGTTGATGGTAAACATAGGCCCGACGTAAACATCCTTTGTGTTCCGTATACAAGCAATAGCGTTCGAATAAGAAGTGTTCAAGCGTTGCCGAATCAGCTGTTTGGATTGAACCGCTGGGGGTTGAAGAACCGATCAATTGTACACCATCGCTTGTGCGACGTGAATGCCAATGCAGTGTTTCTCCTTGCTTCTTAACCTTGGCCTTAGCATATCGATAGGTAAGACCGTAAGCGCGGGGTGCATAGAAACAGGTCATCAAACTCTTTGCATCCAATGTCAGGAAAAACACGCCCGATTGACCGTCTTTGATCACATAGGTTCGAATGTTGAATTCAGCAAAAGTTGAGATGCCTGGAACCGAGGGAAGACCCTTTGGACGGACATTCTTCATGACGAAAGGAATCACTCCTACGTATGCATCTCCCTGGAAAAAATCAATCTCCAATCCATCAGGAAGATGTGGCTTGAGGCGTTTAGGGTCAACCTTCCAATGCATAAAGGTCAAGTCGCGCCATTCCTGAGAAAGAGCGAACGAGCGATTGGGCATAGGAAACGGAAGATGTCCGTCTTCACGTACTGCGCCCATACCTTTCCGACACCTTGCTCATGTTTCAACATCATTGACGACTCAATGTTGCATGTCGCACATCGAGCATGGATGAAACAAAACAGAGCAATGCCCCCATCGGAATTGCATATCGCAATCCTTCTCCCCTCATCAATACGAAGATTAGTGTGGCGATGCTAAGCATCGTAATCGTTGCGATATGGGTTGTTGATGGTGAAGGTGCTGAGTCTTCCCACATCCACGATAATGGTGTTGTTGCCATGATTGCAAACCATGATCCAAGCAACAGGAACGGAGCATGGTCGAATACGAGGAACAACAACAAGGGACCGAACATCAAACTCCAGCGAACCCAATTCAACTCCGGTCGAGAACCGTCATCAAAGCCGACCAGAGGCAACAATAGAACACCTGCCATCAATATCGCCATCCATCCGGCCAACCATAACGAGGTTTGTACTGCAGTCGCATCCGGTGTCTGTTGATTATGCATCAACAATGCTGTTGTCAAAATCAAGAGACTGATGGCGACACCTATGCTCCAAGCAAGTGCTTTGCTACGCCCATTTCCTACACCGAGGTGCGCATCGATCTCTCGTTGAGGTGCTGCAAAGATGTGGAGATTAAAGGCAACGAAAATCCACAACCAAAGCGTTGCATATGCATCGTCTTGACGAGGGTCACTCCACCATGATGTATCAAAAACGCCTGAAGAAAAGTGTGCCATGAACAGATAGGCAAAGGCTGTGAGAACGAGTGGAGATGCAGGAATAAAGTAGCGTTCTCGGTACCGTTGCAGCCCTCTCGAGGGTACGTATGCAGTAAACAATCCCGTGATTACGACGATTTCGGCTAAGATGAGAAACACAACACTCCAAACATCAACGATCGGAGCAGCCATGGAAAGCATTGGCATTGTTTCGGGTACGATGTAAGCAGAATCATCGAACAGTAAAGTGGATGATACCAGCAACATGAGTGCCAATGTACGCTTCAATTTGTGTAATCCTTGCGTTGTCCACGCTCGTCGAGAACCTTGACCGTTCCAAGCGAAAAGATACACCAGTGGAAGAACCATCCACTCTACGAGACCATCGCCTGCGAACAGAACGTGAAGCCGATCGATAGTGGTAGAATCGGTTTGCAAATATGATGCAACCTCGATGTGTGTCGTATCGTGAGAAAATATAGCTGAAACTCGTAATGAAATGATGACTGCAAGAAGAGCGAATGGAAGCCATCGTAGTGCCCGAAGCAAAGATTCACTTTTGTTTCGGGCAAAGGTTTCCACCGATTTAGGAAACATCCAGATGGCTATGGACCCAAAGAATAGTGGAACCAACCAAGGCATGTCATCGCCCAGCATGACACGACCACACATTCTCGCGCTATGATGCTAACGGCTTCGTAAGACACAAAGGGCTGCGTCTTCAGGGATAGGCATGGGCGAGCGAAGCGGTGAGGATGGCCTCCTCGCCCAAGCGGAAATTGCACCGCTTACCGGTCTTGCAGAATCGCTCGGTATCGATCGAAACAAGTGGATTGAAACCGCTACAGAACCGCTTCCTGAAACCTTACGACTGACCATGAATCATTACGATATTGATTGGACCAGAGAACAACTTCTAGCAATGGGGGCAACCCCCTTGTCTTGGTCGGTTGGAAACGAAGCGTATCAACTCCCATTTGCTCGTGGGCAGGCGCCTCGGGATGGTACGCGAGAAGTCCTTACATTGCTTCACGATACGGGGCGTGTAACACGACAAGAAGCTGCGAGCATGCTTCCTATTCTCGTTCTCGACCCTCGGCCAAACGAACTCCTTCTCGATCTCTGTGCAGCACCTGGTTCGAAAGCGACCCATGCGGCTGAACGTATGGCTCCTTCCGGTGTTGTTGTTGCTAACGAACCGGTTTCTGGTCGCATCAATATGCTTGCAAGTAATCGAGGACGGTTATCACTTCACAATGTGATGATCACAAAACACGATGGTCGTCACGTTGGACGGATTCCAACACCGGGGTTCGATACCATCGTCGCAGACGTACCATGTACGGGTAGTGCCACTTCTCGCAAGAACAAGGATGTATGGTGGAGTTGGTCGCCAAAAGGTGGGCGTACCATGTTCCAGTTGCAGGTTGACATCGCTTCCAGAGGTGCTCAATTGCTTCGTCCAGGGGGGGCTATGGTCTACTCAACATGTTCCATCGACCCTGTCGAAAACGAGGCAGTTATTGCTGAATTGATTCGTAAATGTCCTTGGATGGAGGTTGTTGAAATCGACGAATCCAAGGTCGATGGTTTGCTTTGGCATCCAGGGCTAACCACTTGGAGTCCACTGGACGAACAAGGAAAGGTTTCAGAAAATCCCCAAGATGTTCCGTTCTTTGATGAACGATACCTTCCTCCAAAGGAACAAGAGATATTGGAAGCATTACCAATGACTCGACGATTGTATCCTCAAGATAACAATACGGGAGGTTTCTTTGTCGCTCTTCTTCGACATCGAGAAGACGCAACGCCCGAAGGCGTTGCCAAGACATTTATCGATAAATTGGCGAAACGCCGTGAAGACTCAGGTTGGGAATCAAGACTTCTCGAAGCACCACAACCGAACCGCCACACGGTTCATGGAGCCAGTGAGGAAGAAGCATCCATCGTTATGCAACAATGTCAATTGACCGATGTGGACTACTCGTGGTGGAAGCGTGGAAAGCGAATGGCGATTGCTCCGAAACTCGTTCATGATCGAATATGGGGTCAAGAGACTCCTAACAAACGTGGTGATCGTTGGCCAAATGGAACGTTTCATCCACTACAAGTTATCCATGTTGGCCTACCTGCCTTCGTCTCAAAAAATGGAAACTGGCGGGCGCGTCAGGAGTCGATTCCAGTTCTTTATTCACAATTATCGGACGAAATTACTACCATCGAAACTGTTGCCTTGATGCGCCTTCTCAATAATGAAGCCTTGGAACCAGATGTTATCTTTGCTGACAAGACACCGCCTCAGGGCGCTTTCCTACTTCGCTGTCAACATGAAACAGGTTCTCTTATCATCAACGCCTGGTGTGGTACGAGAATCACACTCATGCTCGATAAAGGCGAACGTCGTTTGCTCTCAATACGCTTAGATTTGGAGGAAGAGGAATGAGAGGTATTACAATTCTACTCCTTATTGCACTTCTACCACTTGCTTCAGCTGTAACTAGCATTCACATCGAATGGGACGTTGAACAACCGATCGATGTTGAACGAAGATACATTGAACACTTCCCAAGTTCATCACTTGACTGCATTGATTGTATTGAAACAACCGAGGATGATATCGTTGTTCAATGGTGGCGATACAGTGAACAAACCGGCTCTTCATGGCCCGATGATGATGCCAATCTCCGGGCTGGAAACATGGGTGTCGAACTGAATGAAAGCCGTTCGATCATCAATGGGAATAATTCTGATACTCGGCAACATCTAATCGATGTGGAGGGTTCGTTCTCAATTCGTTCTGATCTTGATGAACAGTACTATCTCGTCGCAAATTTGACCGTTACCCCGCTTGTTGACCTGCGTAACGATGTCATCATGCAGTTGCTCTTTGTTGAAGAGAACAGTGAAGACAATCACGGCCGAGAATTGTCCTACCTCGTTCGTGATCTCAACTCAGAGGTTGGTTTCTATCGAACTGGCGGCAACACATCCGAAGTAAACGTGACCGTTTCCTACGAACATCTATTCGCAGCGGGTGTTGATCTCTCCGACGAGCGATACGGTTGGAATGTCCTCATCGTCGTAATGGGTGCTGAATACGATTCAATCGATCCTCCCGGAGTGATTGCCATGTACGAAACATCCGTTCCAACTTCGAGTGAAGAATTATCCTTGCTCGATTATTTGCCACCTCTCGTCTTCATCACTGTCGCCCTCGTAATCATCTTCTCAGTCGTTCGAAGTGCTTTCAATCAAGAACATGGTTTACCCGAAGTACGAGCGCGTTGGAAGGATAGCAAAGACCCAGCCATCGTCATCGAAATCGATGCCAAACGTAGAGATGTGGCCATCCAAGGATGTGAAGCGAACGAGCCATGGTCGATGCGTGGTGGTGTAAAACGAAGCACTATCGAATCCGGATCAGCGTTGAGTTTCGATGTCCGCTTCAAGAAGTGGCGAGATGAATTACTCGTTCTAAAATTGAAAATGGAAGTCGACACTTTGGGCGGATGGACACAAAACATTCGTTTACCTCTCCGCAGCAAAGCAGAACGAAGCGTTCAAGATGAGCAAGACTGACGTCGATACATGGACCTCGATGCGACTGACCGTGCCCTCCTTGCAGCCTTGCTTGAAGATGCGAGAATCAGCCAGAGAGGCCTTGCAAAACGAGTCGGTGTCGCCCAAGGCACGATCACCAATCGACTTCGAAGACTTGAAGAAATGGGCGTCATCAAAGGATACACCGTTCTCCTCGATGCTGAAAGCATCGGTTGGACCATGACCGTGATTACGGGATTGAGAATTCAGAAAGGCTCGATGATCGATGTTCAACAACAAATCGCTGCAGACCCTCGCGTATTCGCCGTGTACGATGTAACCGGTGATTACGATTCGATGGTTCTTGCACGAGTACGTGGACGAAAGGACTTAGACGATTTAACCAAGACCGTGTTTACACTGAAAGGTGTGCAACGTTCCTTCACACAAGTCGTTCTCAATACGGTCAAAGAAGACGGAAGGGTCATTCCAGCAACGGAATGAATGTATCAAATCGTCTTGACCTTGATTTGCCATCGTTTCTTTGCTTTGTTATATTTGGACGATGTGACTTCAACATCGTGTGCTGAATTAACAGCCATTAGCATGTCTTTGTTGTCCCATTCCATCACAGACATCTGATCTCGCCAAAGTACGCCTTCGTTCTTGTCGTCGAGGCGAAACACAATGCCTTGATGCGTCCCTTGTGTGAGGTGACGAAGGATTCGCGCCTGTTTGTATACATCGCCCTCTTGTGGCGTTGCGATGACTGTTTCATGGGTCTCTTTGGCTTGTTTCTTCGGCTTCATCAACTGGACTTTACTCCAATCAGGGACTTCCTTGTATCCAAAGGTCAGAGTTGCAATATCCTCGAACGGGTATTCTTCGTCGATTCTCTCATGTGGGTTGTGTAAAACTGCAAGCTCATGATAATCGATTTCAATTGTTTGAATATTATTTCCAAGTCGTGGAATCAAATCACCGACGAACTTCGGCCCTCTGAAAAACGTCCCCCACCAAGTTCGCTTATTTTTGATTCGAAGTTGTGAATACGTGATCCTCCATTCTCGAACTTCGTCGCGTGGCTGAATGAGATCACCTTCATGTTGCGCTTCATTTGGAAACTCGATCGCATCCCAAGTCCCAAACATCGAGAGAAGTTTATTCAAAGCCTTGAGCGTCTCTTCATCGAAATCATCGTAATGTTCCTCAGAAGTCGAGAGAAGTGAGAGAAGTTCGTCTTTTGATTTTGCCACATACGAGCCCGTAAGTGCTCTTGGCTTAACGCTCTCATCCACATCAGCAAATCCAACACAAGCGAGTACAGTCTCGATTACATCTTGTTGGATTTGGATGCCAACATGTCGGCTAATTTCATGAAAACGGCCGACTGCCTCCTCAATTTTTGCAAATTTCCAGCCTCTCGATCGCCCATTCTGATGAAGAACATTTTCGACCATTGTAACGTCTCCCTTGTAATTCTTGACCTCGATGAAAACGATACGATTGCGCATGAGTGCAATAATATCCGCTTCACGTCGACTCTTGCCGCTGATAATCTGATCAATGCGTGCCGAGTGATAGACTTCAACAACATCATCGAGTTGACGTAACGCCTCGCATACAGAAATCTCCGCTTCAATCGCTGCTTTCTTTGCAAAATCTGGCTTCGGATACGGTTTGATATCTCGGGCTTTCAACCAGCGGTAGTTTCGCAGAAGGCCCATGGTGTTGTTCAGGGTTGAAGGGTATTTTAACTTCCACCCGAAGTATCACTCAAACTCTTTTCGAATTGTCGTCTCTATGTCCATATGTGGCATCAGGGCCTCGGCAAGCCCGCCCAAACTTTCAACAACACGGGTTTCTGGCTTGAGGGCCCTCATCAGAACCTTTCGGAGTTCTTCATCGATCATAACATCGAACGACTCAAGGCGGCGACGCAGGTTGGCTTGCAACTTACCGCCTGTTCGGTCCCAATCCATTAACAGAGTCATGGTCGAACGACGGTCATCGGTTCTTGTTCCGTATGTCTCGTAGAGATAGGCGGCAAGTTTGTCCATGCCCCAGCCACGATTTACGACTTCGATCGGCCCTTCAAAACCAAGGAGGATAAGTGCTGCTTTGTCCTTTGGACCTTCGATAATGATTGCAAAATCTTCCTCCCGATTTCGACGACGCGCTTCGCCCAAAGCCTTTCCTGCAATTTCAAATCGCTCGGTAGTATTGGTAGGGTCCATATCCGCACCTATTTCGACGAGAAGGTCATTTCTTCTTGAAGATGTTGAAATCGGCGAAAAACGTGCACCCATCAGCCAGAAAATATAACCAAAGATTTTCACTCTGGTGCTTGCTTTACGCCAACGCTTAAAGTGGGCCTTCTCGCCCGATTAAACAGGGTGCAACCATGCCAGCGGAAGATACCGTTTTCTGGATTCTCTATGACAAATACATGTTCTGGTCAATTCTGGTCGGGATTTTCACATTCGGTTGGCTCTTTACAGCGATTTTAAGATATCGCGATGGTGTTGAGCCTGACACGACAGATTTGGATCACATCGAGGTCGGAGCATTCCCTGTGGAACGGCACAATACACGACTTGAAGCAATGTTTTACATCCTACCAACCATTCTTGTTGTCTGGCTTACTGTCCTTGCACTCGGGTCCAACACGGCTGTTTGGCAACTCGATGATGACGTAGATTCTTTCGAAATCAATATCAACGCTTACCAGTGGTATTTCGAATTCGAATATGCTGAAACTCTCACTTGGGAAGATACCGGCACGGGAATTGATGTTGAGTGGGGCCAAGGCATCATGCAGGTCGATGCCACTGACACCGAGGCTACGACTGTTGAAGTGAAGATTGGTAGCGACAAATCCGAGTATGAAATCAACAATGGTTCGGGTTTGATGGCCATAACTGCAAACTACGACTCCGCCCAACATGCCTATGTCAAAGTCTACGACGCCGAGGATGCACTAATCCACACCTGGGAAAACATTCCCCGTGGCCATACCTTCAATACGCCTTCTGATCCAATGATTGTCCCTTGTGACGAATGGGTCGATGCTACAATGAAATCGAAGGGG
>MDSW01147108.1_pt1 | contig 12832 bp, 12 predicted proteins | sample 811171 | NCBI WGS metagenome assembly MDSW01 (sample SAMN05326641, study PRJNA326480) | marine metagenome | isolation source: seawater | place: Atlantic Ocean: North West | collected 2012 | reverse complement strand
CTACTAATACCTCAATAGATGATCCAATGAACGTTTCATTTTTTTTTATTTGATGACCTTCTAATACACTCTGAATTTTTAATAGACGTTCTTTTGCAATTTCTTTATCTATGGGTTTAAATTTTGATGCTGGTGTTCCGGGTCTAGGACTAAATATAAATGAGTAAGAATTTATAAACTTAATTTCTTTCACCAAATTCATCGTGTCACTAAAATCACTATCCATTTCTCCTGGATAACCTATAATAAAATCGCTTGAGAATTCGACTTTATTATTTTTTTGCTTTATTGATTTAAAGACATCTAAATATTTTTCAGCTTTATGATTTCTATTCATTAGTTTTAAAATTTTATTTGATCCGCTTTGAATTGGCAAATGAACCAATTGCATTAATTTTTTACTATTAGAATAGCATTCTATCAAATCTTCTGTCATGTCTCTAGGATGTGAGGTTGTATATCTAATTCTATTTAGTTCAGAATATTTTTCTAATTTGTATATTATGTCAGAAAGTTTAAAAGTTTTATTTTTTTCTTTATAATTGTAAGCATTAACATTTTGTCCTAAAAGAATTATTTCTTTTGCACCGTTATTAATTAAGCTTTCAGCTTCATTAATAATTTGATTAATCGGTCTTGAGTATTCTGGACCTCTGGTATAAGGAACAACACAAAAATTACAAAATTTATCACAACCCTCTTGAATAGTAAGGTATGCAGAGATGCTATTATCTTTATTTTCTATATTATCGAAATAATTAAACTTCGAAACCACATCAAATTCAGTTTCTTCAAATTTATTTCTGCTAATAAAATTTTCTAACAATTCATTTATTTTATGATATGACTGAGGACCAATAACTATATCAATATATGGTTCTCTTTTTATCATTTCATCATTTTCAGCTTGTGCTACACAACCTGCAACAACCATAATGGGTTTTGATTTTTTTTTATATATTTTTTTTACTCTTCCAATCTCATGATAAACTTTTTCTTTTGCTTTATCTCTTATATGACAGGTGTTTAAAATATAACAATCAACATCATTATAATTTTCACTTTTATGGAAACCCAATTTTTTTACTGAGTCATAAATACGATTTGAATCATATTCATTCATTTGACAACCAAATGTTTTAATAAATATTTTTTTTTCCATTATTTATGATTTTTTTTTATGCCATATAATTCTAAACGATGATCTACTAAAGTATAACCATATTTCTCAGCAACTTTCTTCTGGAGCTTCTCTATATCATCATTTACAAATTCAATAATTTCACCAGTTTTTATATCTATTAAATGATCATGATGACTCTCACTTAGTTGTTCATATCTTGCTTTGCCACCTCTAAAATCATGTTTTGCTAAAATGCCAGCTTCCTCAAAAAGTTTTACAGTTCTATAAACAGTAGCAATACTAATTTTAGGATCAATTTTTGAAACACGGTTATAAAGTTCGTCTACATCAGGATGATCTTGAGCCTCAGACATAACTTTTGCTATAACTTTTCTTTGATCAGTAAGCTTTACACCCTTTTCAATACATTTTTGTTCTATTGTTTGAGACATTTAAAATATTTTAATATTAATATTGTGGTTTAATCAAATTTTTTGTCAATGAGCCATTTTTAAATAGTTTTATGATTTTATCATAATTATTTTTGTTTATTTGTTTAGAATTAAAGCCATAAATATCAATTTTATTGGCAAAACTAAGACCTTTTGCAACTGCTAATGAGGCTCTAATTCCTGAGAATTTACCTGGACCCTGGTTTACAAAGATATTATCAACATTTCTAATATTTAAGTTATTCTTCTTTAAAAATTTAAATATTAAAACTACCAACATATCAAAGTTTTCTCTATTGTTAACAAATTCGCTAGTATATGATTTATTACCTTCTATGATTTTAAATAAAACTTTATCATTTGCAGCGTCAATTATTAAGTTAGCCATAGTTATATTTTTAATAACAAATATTAATGCAGAAGAAATTAATAGTAAATATTATTCTGAAGATTCAGGTACTCTTTCTATAATGTATCACAGATTTAACGAAAATAAATACCCAAGTACTAATATACAAACAGATATTTTTAAAAAACAAATTGATTTAATTAGAAACAAAAAAATTAAATTTTTAGACCCTGAAAATTTTGCTTTAAATTTTAATATTCCTAAATCTGAAAAAAAAATATTAATTACAATTGATGATGGATTTACTTCTTTCTATAATCATGCTTGGCCAATATTAAAAAAAGAAAAAATTCCTTTTTTATTATTTATTTCAACAGAGACTATTGGGAAAAACGGGTATATGAATTGGGAGCAGATTAAAGAGGTAGAAAAAGAGAATTTTGCTTATATTGGGAATCACTCTCATTCTCACGAATATATGATTAATTTTACATTTGAAAAATTTAAAAAAGATATCGAAACTTCAATAAATATTTTTAAAAAAGAATTAGGTTATAATCCTATTTTTTTTTCTTATCCATTCGGAGAGTATAGCAATGAACAAAAAAAACATATAAGCGAAAGATTCCAGTTTGCATTTGGTCAAAATTCAGGTGTTATAGATGTAAATAAAAATAGATTTGAACTTCCTAGATTTCCAATTAATGAAAAATACGGAGATTTAGAAAGATTTAAATTTTTAATTAATCTTTTACCTCTACAATATAAAAAAATTAAACCTGAGGATAAATATGTTCTAAAAAATTATAATCCTCCTAAATTAATAATTGAATTTTTTGAAGACCAAAAAAATTTAAAAAATATTAACTGTTTTTCTAATGAAGGTAATATATGGGCTAAATCAGAAATTGAATTAAGTGATAATATACTTAAAGTAAATTTTAGAGAAAAGTTCAATTTTAGGAGAGGTAGAATAAATTGTTCTCTCAATGATGATAAAGGTTGGAGATGGTTAGGAATTCAATTTACTATAGAAGAAAATTAATTTAAATTTGTTTTTTTAATTTTTGACTTGAAGGCAATAGTTTTGCATCATCAAAATCTGTTAATTTATTTTGTTCAATTATTAATTTTAGTATTCTAGTGTATTCCTTGCCAGTTTCAGCATACTTATCTAAATAATTTACTAATTCTAGGCTATTTAAATTTCCTTTGTTATCCCTTTGGATTGCTCTAATCTTTCTAAATTCTCTATAACTGGAATGGGTATTTAGATTGCGCTGATAGGCCCTTACAGAGGCTTGCAAAACTTTAAATTTCATAACTTTGTGCTTTGCGCCTATATCAGCTTTTGCTGGCTTAATACCTTCCCCACTAAAAGTCCATTGTCCAAACAAAGCATTTCCATCTACTGCAAAACGTGATGTTCCCCACCCAGTTTCTTTAGCCGCTTGAGCAACAGCTATTGAAACAGGTATTTCATCCATTCTAATTTTTAAGGTTGTCAAATCTCTATTTACAACTCCATATTGTTTAAATTTTTTTTTAAGCCATTTTTTCTCAGCTTCTGAATTATTATTTTTGTTTAGTATTACAAATAATTTTTTTCTTTCTAATTTGATTATTTCATTTTCTTTTAGAATTAATGGCAAAACTATTTGAATAAATAAATTTTTTCTTTTTTTTGTACTTTCTATAAATTTAATTTCTTTTGGCAACAAATCAATTTTTATAGGTTTAACAATTTTAGTGTCTCTAATATTTTTTAATTTATATTTATTATCTTTAAAGACTTGTTCTAGAGTTATTGCACTAAATCTATGTACATCGTCTGGCAAATCGTCAAATTCCAAAATATCTATATATAGATCAGTAAATTTTACTTCTTTATCTTCACTTTCATTTTCTTTAGTTTTTAATTGTATTTCTTCTCCTTCAAAAACTCTTTCAAAATTTTTTTTAGAGTAATTTTCAATTATCTGTGGGGCTTCTAATAACTTTGATGAAAAATTAACAATGGTCGGCATTATACCAAAAAATATTATCAGAAAGATACTTGTAAGACTTGTATAATATAGGCCTTTAAATTTTCCTTGTTTTAAAAGAACTGAACTTTTCTGAATTTTATATCCTTTCTGAGAAAGAATTCTTTTTATTTTTAATAAACTTAATTTTTTATGTTTCATTTATTTATATTATATATGATTCTTTAAAAATTTTAGACCGCTATTACCTCTTTAATCTCGGGAATATAATGACATAAAAGATTTTGGACACCTTGCTTTAATGTCATTTTTGAACTTGGACAGCCTGAACAGCTTCCTTGTAAATTAACTGTTACTACTCCATTTTTGAATTCTTTAAATTTTATATCACCTCCATCTCTTGCAACAGCTGGTCTTACTTTTGTTTCAAGAATTTTAATGATTTTTTTTTCGATATCTAATAAATTATCTCTATTATTTTCAGTAGAAACATTATCAATAATAATCTCATTTCCATTTGAATAATAGTCATTTATAAAGGAAATAATAATATGCTTTAAGTCTTCCCATTCAACTTCTTCCCCTTTATTTACTGATAAAAAATCATCAGATAAGAAAATAGATTTTACACCATTTATGGAAAGAATATTTAATATAAGTTCATTATTAGTTTCATTTTTATTATTTATTTCTAACGCTTTTTCGTTTGAAACTTTTTTACCTGGCAAAAATTTCAAAGAGTTAGGATTTGGAGTTATTTCAGTTTGTACAAACATAAAACTTATATAATTACTATAACATATTTTAAAAGTATCTATTAATTTTAAAATCCAATGATTTTCTTCATTTCTTTGACTTTTTTTGAAGCAACAACCTGTGCTTTTTCGCCACCCTCTTGAAGTACATTATCTATAAAATTATTATCTTTTTTTAATTTATTTATTTCTTTTGAAATTGGTGTAATTTTATCAATTACAATCTCAGTTAATTTTTTTTTAAAATCAGAAAAATTTTTACCACTAAATTCATTTATTGAATTCTCTAAATTTTGATCTTTCAAACTAGAATAAATTCCTAATAAATTCTCAGCCTCAGGTCTTTTACTCAATTCTTTTTCATTACCAGGCAAAGGTTGAGTATCTGTTTTAGCTTTTTTGATTTTATTGATAATTTGATCTGGACTATCTGTTAAATTAATTCTACTGAGCTCAGAAGGGTCAGATTTACTCATTTTTTTTGTTCCATCTTTTAAACTCATTATTCTTGCGAAATTTTTTTGTATTAGAGGTTCTGGAACATTAAAAAAATCTGGAGCGTTAAAGTCTAAATTAAATTTTTGAGCAATATCTCTTGATAACTCTAAATGCTGTTTTTGATCCTCTCCTACTGGTACATGAGTTGAGTCATATAAAAGAATATCTGAAGCCATAAGAACAGGGTATATATATAATCCAACACTTACATTTTCTTTATCTTTTCCTGCCTTTTCTTTAAATTGAGTCATTCTATTTAACCAACCCATTCTTGCTATACATCCAAGAATCCATGAACCTTCAGCGTGTGCGGGGACTAATGATTGGTTAAATATTATACTTTTTTTGTAATCTAATCCGCTAGCAAGAAAAGCTGCTGTAGTTTCTCTTATGTTTTCTTTTAAAATTTTTGGATCTTGTTTAACAGTAATTGCATGTAAATCTACAACACAATATATGCATTCATTCTCATTTTGATTTTGGAGATTAACAAAACTTTTTATTGCTCCTAAATAATTACCTAAATGTAAGTTTCCTGTTGGTTGTACACCAGAAAAGATTTTTTTGCTCATTATTTAATACTTTAATTTAATATCTGAAGTTTTAAAAGCCTTAGTAAATATTGAAAGTACAATATAAATTATAAAAGTTATTATAACTAATAATACCATAGTTATTAGCTTATTATTGCTTTCATAACTTAAATTAACTGTAAAATAATTGATTAATGTATAGAATATATACAAACTTAATAGACTTGAAAAAATGATTTTCATAAACTGACTTAGAAAGTTTGAGTTGAAAGTAAAGTACCTTTTATTAATTAAAAAAATAAAAAGCATAAATGCATTGAACCAAGAAGAAATAGTAGTGGCAATTGGGATAATTATGAAACCAATTTCATTAAAAAAATAAATACTTATTATAATATTTAAAACTACAGATATAAGTGAAAAAATAAATGGAGTTTTAGTATTGTGTCTAGCAAATAAAAAACTTGAAAAAATTTTTATAAGAGAAAATGCTGGCAATCCTAAAGCAAAATAAAATAACGCATCAGCAGAGTTTTTTACACTATTTTGATCAAATGAACCGTAACCAAATAAAGAAGAAGTAATCTCGTTAGGTGCAACCAGAAGAGCAAAACATGCAGGCAAACTTAAAAATAAACTTAATTCTAAAGCTTTGTTTTGAATAAAATTTATTTTATTCTTATTATTTGTTTGAATACTTTTGCTTAAATTTGGTAGTACTATTGTTCCGATTGCAATTCCAGCTATGGCTAGATTTATTTGATAAATTCTATCTGCATAATAAAGATAAGAAACAGCACTAGCTTGAAAAGAAGCTATTATTGTACCAACTAAAATATTTATCTGAGTTACTCCTGAGGAAAAAACACTAGGTAGTAGTTTTTTAAAAAAGACTTTTACTTTAGAATTAATTTTAAAATTTAATGAAAATTTTGGAAAGTAAAATTTTCTTGAATATAAAATTAAAAAAATTAATTGAACAACACCAGCTAAAGTTACAGCATAAGATAGATAATAAACCAACTCTGTATTAAGGTAGTTTCCAAATAGTAAAACTATTATTAAAAAAATATTTAAAATTATTGGCGCTGCTGCTGCTGCAGCAAAATTATTGTGCGAATTAAGTATTGCTGAAAAAAAAGATGCTAAACTTACAAAAAGCAGGAATGGAAATGTAATTCTAGTTAAGTTGATTGTTAAATCAACTTTATCTAAATTTTCATTAAAACCAGGTGCAATAAGAAATACAAAACCAGGCATAAATATTTCTATAATAAAAACTATAAAAAGAAGCGATATAAGTAGTAAATTAAAAATTTCATTTGCAAAAACTTGTGATTTTTTTTTTTCCTTTAACTAGTTCAGATGAATAACTTGGAACAAATGCTGCATTAAATGTTCCTTCGGAAAACAATCTTCTAAATGTATTAGGTATCCTAAATGCAACAAAAAATGCATCAGCTACGGGCCCTGATCCTAAGAATATTGCTATAAGAACATCTCTCAAATAACCCAATATCCTACTAATTAAGGTAAAGAATGTGAAGGTACCTGTTGACTTAATTAGGTTCATAAATCATATTAGTCTTAAATTAGCTCCATTTGTATATTTAATTGCATAAAATGAAAAAAAAGAAAATTGAACATTATTCAGATAAAGAAGCTTTAGAATTTCATAATACCATAAAATCTGGAAAGATAGAGATAATTTCTTCAAAACCGATGACTACAAAAAGAGATTTAGCACTAGCATATTCTCCAGGTGTAGCTGCTCCTGTAAAAGCTATTTCTAAAAATCCTGAACTTGCGTACGATTATACTACTAAAGGAAATTTAGTTGCAGTAATTAGTAATGGTTCAGCAATATTAGGTCTTGGAAATTTAGGAGCATTAGCATCAAAACCTGTAATGGAAGGAAAGGCAGTTTTATTTAAGAGATTTGCAGATATAGATTCCATTGATTTAGAGATAGATTCTAGCGATCCAAATGAAATAATTTCCTCAATAAAAAATTTTTCAAAAAGTTTTGGAGGAATAAATTTAGAAGATATTGCTGCACCAAATTGTTTTATTATTGAAAATGAATTAAAAAAGGTTTTAGATATTCCAGTTTTCCATGATGATCAACATGGGACAGCTATAATTACATGTGCTGCATTAATTAATGCTTTAGACATAGCAAAAAAAAATATTAATAAAATTAAAATAGTTGTTAATGGTGCTGGAGCTTCTGCCATGGCTTGTGTAAATTTATTTAAAACATATGGGGTTCCTAAAAAAAATATTATAATGCTTGATAGAAAAGGAGTTATACACAAAGATAGAGATGATTTAAATCAGTGGAAATCTAATTATTCAATATCGACAAAAGATAGAAGTCTAAGTGATGTAATTAAAAACGCAGATGTTTTTCTTGGCCTCTCTTCTGGCGGTACTTTAAAAAAAGATATGGTGAAAAAAATGGCAAAGAATCCGATCATTTTTGCTTGTGCAAATCCTGATCCTGAAATTACTCCTGAGGAAATCGAAGAAGTAAGAAATGATGCAATAATCGCTACTGGAAGATCTGATTATCCAAATCAAGTTAATAATTTGATTGGCTTTCCATACATTTTCAGAGGTGCGCTGGATGTAAGAGCAAAAATTATTAATGAGGAAATGAAAATTGCTGCTGTAAATGCTATTGCATCTTTAGCTAGAGAAAGAGTGCCAGATGAAGTTGCTGCTGCTATGGGAGGTGAAAGACCAGTTTATGGAAAAGATTATATTATTCCTTCAACTTTTGATCCAAGATTAATTAGCGTTATACCTGTAGCTGTTGCAAAAGCAGCAATTAAAAGTGGAGTTTCTAGAAAAAAAATTGATAATTTTGAGAATTATTCTGAACAATTAAAACAAAGATTAGATCCATCAGTCACAATAATGCAGGGTATAAATTCACAAATAAAGAAAACCCAAAAAAGAGTTGTATTTGTTGACGGAGAAGATGAAAATACATTAAAAGCTGCAATAGCTTTTAAGAAAAGTGGTTTTGGTATTCCAATTTTAGTCGCTAAAGAGAAGGTTGTTCAGCAGAGGTTAAAAGAAATTGGATATAGTGAGAATTTAAATATTGAGATTGTTAACTCTACTAATAAAAAAAGAAGAGATAAATACCGTGATTTTATATTTAAAAAATTGCATAGAAAAAAAGGTTTGCTCGAGAGAGATTGCGATAGAATAATTAGGAATGACAGAGTGGTTTGGGGCTCTTGTATGGTCTCGTGTGGAGATGCTGACGCAATGGTAACAGGAAATACTAGAAGATATGGACAATCTTTGGAAAAAATACTTAAAGTAGTAGATGCCAGGCCTGGAGAAATTATGTTTGGATTAAACATGGTTGTAAATAAAGGCAGAACTGTTTTTATTGGAGATACAACAGTTAACGAATATCCATCATCATCTCAACTCTCTGAAATCGCCATCTCATCTGCAAGAGTAGTTAGACTTTTTGGTTTTGATCCAAAAATTGCTTTCCTTTCACATTCAACATTTGGTCAGCCAATTACAAGTAGAACTAAACATATAAGAGAAGCTGTTGAAATTCTTAAAAAGAAAAAAGTGGATTTTAAATTTGATGGAGATATGCAGCCGGATGTAGCTTTGAATGAGGAATATAAAGAATTATATCCCTTTTCAGATATTGTTGGAAATGCAAATGTACTAATAATGCCAGGTCAACATAGCGCAGCAATTTCATATAAAATAATGAAAACTTTAGGAGACTCAAAGGTAATAGGTCCGTTATTAATAGGACTTGGACAAGCAATTGAGATTGCTCCTTTGAGGTCATCAACTTCGGACATTTTAAACTTAGCTTCAGTAGCTGCTTACTCTGCAGGAATTATAGATTATAAAAAAAAAAATTAATTTTTTTGGATTCTTAAATCATCAACTAAAAGAATACTTGCAATAACATCCTCAACATCGAGTATTTCTTTTGCTTCTTTTAATACTTCTTTTTCTTCATCTTCTGTCTGTGCTATTCCATAAATATAAATTTTTTTCTTATATGTATCGATACTATAATTTGCTGATTTAGTTTTTTTATTAAAAATTAATGCAGATCTTAACTGTGATGTAATTAAAACATCTTTAGCTGACTGTTTAAAATTAAATCCTTCTTTTATTTTTAAATCATTTTTTACAGATCTAACACCTTCTGTTTCCCAAGCTAATTTAGTAATTTTTAATTTTTCCTCTGGATTATCAACTTTGCCAGTAACAAAAATTCTACCATCTAAAACCTGAGTTTTAATATTTAAAAAATAGCTTTTGTTCATCATTATTAATCTGGCATCTAAGTTTTTATCCATTATTCCATCATCAATTTGAGTTCCTAAACTTCTTGGATCTAAAGCAACAGTAACCCCTGTTCCAAAAACACCTCTAGATGAAGCACCAACGCATCCACTTAAAATTAATAAAATTAAAAAAAAATTTAGTGATCTAATCATTTTTTTATAGTCAGACAGTATGTGTATATTTCTTTTTTTGATATATTTTTTCCATCGCTTATTAAAGTAATAATTTCTTTAATTGTAAAATTATTAATTAGTTTTTTTATTTTTTTTTTATCTGATTCGCTAAGGATATTCGAAGCTTTTTTTTGACTTTTTATTTCTGAAATTACAACTGTGATTTCACCTTTTATATTGTTAAATTCTTCAAGATTTTCTACTGATGAACGATAATACTGTTCATAAAACTTTGAAATTTCTTTACATAATACAATATCTCTACCTGAAAAATACTTTTTTATACTATTAATTGACTTGTTTATTTTTTTTGCTGAAATAAAAAAAATAATTGAAAAATCTAGATTTGATAATTTTTCTAAATCATTTTTTTTATCGGGAAAAAATCCGTAGAAAAAATATTTTTCAGAAAATCCACTAACTGATAAAGCTGCTGTTACAGCAGATGGTCCAGGTATAGGAAAAACATTTATTTTTTGTTTAATACATTCTTGTACAATAATCCTGCCTGGATCAGAAATAATTGGAGTTCCAGCATCAGAAATTATTGAAACAATATTTCCACTATTAAGAATATTTATGATTTTCTGAACATTTTTTTTTCATTAAATTTGTGATTTGAAATTAAGTTTGAACTGATATCATATGTCGATAGTAGCTTCTTTGAAACTCTTGTATCTTCACATAAAATATAATTAGATTTTTTTAAGACCTCTATTGCTCTTTTAGTAATATCCCCTAAATTACCAATAGGCGTAGAAACAACATATAAACCACTTTTATAAATATTTATTTTTTTTTGTGGATATGGATTCATTATTTTATTTGATTATAATAATAACATTAAAATGAAAATATTTATTCATATAATTTTATTTGTTTTCTTTACTTCAGTTTTAATTGTAGAAAAAAGCATTTCGAATGAAAAAATTAATATTGGGTTAATAGTTCCTTTGACCGGTGAAAATAAAGAAATAGGGGAGTCAATTCTTAATTCAACTAGATTGGCAATCAATAAGATTGATAATGCTAACATTGTAATAATCCCTAGGGACTCCAAGTCAGATCCTGAGAGTACAATTAAACAAGCAAAGGAACTTCACTCAAAAGGAATTAAAATTATAATAGGACCTGTGTTTAATAAAAATTTAATTCATTTGGAGGAATTAAAAGAGGTAATGTTTTTAACATTATCAAATAAAATTTTAGATAATCCCAAAAATGTAATAACAGCCGGTATAAATGCTATATCACAGATTAATACGATAAAAGAGTTTCAAAAAAGAGAAAGCATTCAGAGAAGTATTTTTTTAATACCAAATTCAAATTATAAAAGTGAAATTCAAAAAGCGATCAAATCAACAAAAATTAAATTAAAAGATACTTTTATTTATGATACTGACCCAACACTTCTAACCTCGCAAATAGAAAAATTAACAAGATACCCTCAGAGAAAACAAAAACTTAAAGATGAAATTAAAAGACTTGAGAAGTCAGATGATATTAATAAAGAAAAAAAAATTGAGAATTTAGAAAAAAGAGACACATTGGGTGGAATAAATTTTGACTCGGTAATAATTGCAGACTTTGATGAAAGTTTAAAGAGTGTAACAACATCACTTCTTTATACTGATGTTTCATCTACAAGAATTCACTACATCACTTTAAATCAATGGTTTGATAATTCTTTAATAAATGAAAAATCTTTACAACCAATTTATTTTCCTTCTATAAATAAAGATAATTACGATGAATTTAAAAAAGAATATTTTGAGATTTATAATAAAAATCCAAACCAAATTTCATTTTTGAGCTACGATTTAGTAGGCTTAGTTTATTATCTAATATTTAAAAATAATTTTATTGTTGATGATAAAATTTTTTATAAAAAAAATAAATTTAAAGGAAAAGTTGGTATTTTTGAAATAAATAAAAACAAAATAAATCATATTTTGAATTTTTATGTAGCAGAAGATAAAAATTTTAGAAAAATTTTTTGATTTTTTTAAATGCTATATATCTATGATCGATTTTATATTTTTTAAAAGGTTTCATTTGTCCAAAAGTAACTTTATAATTTTTAGGGATAAAAATTGGATCATATCCAAAACCATTTTTTCCTCTCTTATTTTTTGAAATTGAACCTTCAATCTTACCTTTCACAGTTATAAACTTTCGATTTGACCAAAAAATTGTTAGCGCACATATGAATCTAGCTTTTTGTTTTTTCTTATACCAATATTTATCTTTTTCCATTAACTTTTTATAAACTTTTTTTATAGCTATATTGAAGTTGTTATATTTTCCTGCCCATCTAGCTGAATAAATTCCTGGCTCACCATTAATCAAATCAATCTCTAGACCAGAGTCATCTGCTAATGATATTTTTTTTGTATTTTTTGAAAAAAATTTTGCCTTAATAAAAGAGTTTTCTTCAAAAGATTTGCCACTTTCCTTTGGACTTTTTAAATTGAAATCTTTTGGTGTGTAAATATCAATATTTTTTGGAATTAGATCTTTAATTTCCTTTATTTTACCTTGATTATTTGATCCAATTATTAATTTTAATATTTTTTTTTTTGCATCTAGAAATTATCAATTTTCATACCATATATGT